>Ga0182030_10002932_pt1 | contig 36298 bp, 28 predicted proteins | sample 812S3MmetaG_FD_121299 | JGI IMG/M metagenome (GOLD analysis project Ga0182030, IMG submission 121299) | Permafrost microbial communities from Stordalen Mire, Sweden - 812S3M metaG (Illumina Assembly) | ecosystem: Environmental > Terrestrial > Soil > Wetlands > Permafrost | place: Sweden...
GGACGAATATCCGATCATGCGGCACATGTGCAATCTGGAAACGGTGAAGACGTACGAAGGAACCGATCACATTCATGCGCTGGTGATTGGCGAGAGAGTGACGGGAGTGGCGGCTTATAAATAAGGGCCAGGGCGTGGAGTTGGAAAATTGCTGGGCAAGCGAGAAGCATGCCCCACCTGGTGCAATCGGGAGACGGCAAGAGCGTCGACACGAGTGTCGACGCGGCACGCATGAGTGCGTGCGCCACGATGTCAAGGTGATGATGAGAGAGTGGCTGACAGGAAAAGACAGGCCAGGAGGCCTGTCCCACAAGGACGAATCGAAATTCAATGTTGCTATACGCACTGACAACCGTGGTGAGCGCCTTTCTGCTATTTCAGGTGCAGCCGATTATTGCCAAGATTATTCTGCCCTGGTTCGGCGGGTCGGCGGCGGTGTGGACCGTCTGCTTGCTGTTCTTCCAGATGGTGTTGCTGTTGGGGTACACCTACGCGCATGCGGTGGTGCGATACCTGAAACCCCGGACGCAAATGCTGCTGCACGGCGGGTTGCTGGTGGTGAGCCTGGTGGCGCTTCCGATTTACCCGGCGGCGTGGCTGAAACCCTCGGGAACGGCAGATCCCACGGCGGGAATATTGGGGCTGCTGGCGCTGACGGTGGGATTGCCATATTTCATGCTCTCGACCACCGGGCCGCTGCTGCAGGCGTGGTACGCGCGCAAGTTTCAAGGGCAGATGCCGTACCGGCTGTACGCGCTTTCGAACGCGGGGTCGATGTTCGCGCTGTTAAGCTACCCGGTTTTATTTGAGCCGGAGTTCGGCACGCACCGGCAGGCGTTCATGTGGTCGATCGGGTACGGGGTCTTCATTCTGCTGTGCGGCTTCACGGCATTCCGGTCTGGCACCCGGGAGGCGACGGTGGCGGCGCCGGCGCCCGCGGCGGCGAAACCGACGGCGCGGCAATACGCCATGTGGCTGCTGTTGCCGGCCTGCGCCAGCCTGCTGTTGCTGGCGATTACCAATCATCTCTCGCAGAACGTGGCGGCCATTCCGCTGTTGTGGGTGCTGCCTCTGGCCTTGTACCTGTTGAGTTTCATCCTGTGTTTCGAAAGCAGCGGGTGGTACCGGCGCAATCCTTATTTACAGCTGCTGGTGGTGTCGCTTGGTGGAATGGCCTACGGGTTGACGGTAGACACCACCGGAAATATGCCGATTTGGTGGATGCTGCTGCTGTTCGGCCTGGGACTGTTTACGTGCTGCATGGTGCTGCACGGGGAACTGGTGCGGTTGAAACCGGACCCCAAATATCTGACGCATTTCTACCTGATGATTTCGGCGGGCGGCGCATTGGGAGGAGTGTTTGTGGCGTTGATTGCGCCACGTGTTTTCAAATCGTTCTACGAAATGCCGGTGGGGCTGGGGTTATGCGCGGTGCTGGCGCTGATTGCGCTACGCAACGCTCCGGATGGCACATGGTTTGAACGGCTGCTCGAACCCTCGCGGCTGGTGGGAGCGGCGGCAATACTGGCGGCGATCGGATATGTGGGGTACGACAAGCAATACCTGGTGACGAAACATTTGCCGGGCGGAAATATCGGCACCTATGTACTGGTGGCGATTCTGGTGGTGAGCTCGCTGCTGGTGCTGGTGTTTCTGCGCGACGGATCGATGGCGCAGTGGATGCGGGTCGGGAAGAATTGGGGCGTGATCGGGATGGAACTGCTGGCGCTGGTGCTGGTGGGCTACCTGGGCTACCAGGTGGGGGAGACCGGCAGCGGCTACCGGCTTATGGTGCGCAACTTTTATGGTGCCTTGAAAGTGCGGGACACGGGGCCGGAGAGCGATATGACGGCGGTGCGCACGCTGACGCACGGCACCATCAACCACGGCGAAGAGTATCTGAACGTCGCCCGGCGGCGGCTGCCCACAACTTATTACGGACCGAACACGGGGGTGGGAATTGCGATCCGCGAGAAACAGAAACAGCCGGGCGCAATGCGGGTGGGAGTGATCGGCCTGGGAACCGGGACCATCGCGGCCTACGGGCGGCTGGGGGATTATTACCGCTATTACGAAATCAATCCGCTGGTGCCGCCGATTACCAAAGGCCAATTCTTTTTCGTTCCGAGCTGTCCGGCGAAACTGGATATCGCGATGGGCGACGCGCGGCTGACTCTGGAGAAAGAAGCGCCGGAGAATTTCGACGTACTGGCGGTAGACGCATTTTCGAGCGACGCGATTCCGGTACACCTGCTGACTTACGAAGCGATGCAACTGTATTTCCGCCACATCAAGCCGGATGGAATTCTGGCGGTACACGTTTCGAACCGGTACCTGGACTTGCAGCCGGTGGTGGGCGGAGAAGCGCAGGCGCTGAAGAAAGTGGCGCGGGTGGTGGATACGGACGACGACGAAACGCAGGATATTTTCGGAGCGACGTGGGTGCTGGTGACGTCGCCGGCAACAGGTTTTACCGACGCGGAGATGAAGGCTTCGACGGAAGTCGAGACCACCAGGAAAGTGCGTTTATGGACTGATGATTACAGTAACTTGTTTCAGATCCTTAAATAGGTTAAGATAATTCCAGCCGCGTCCGGTCAGCCAATCAATTTATTGGTAAACAGAGCTTGTGGTCTGTTATCATCGAACTGCCGAGGCAAATCATGGACGCTGCATACAATTCCGTTAAGAAAACCGTTTTATCTCTAGCTACTCTCGCGCTGCTTGTGGCGGCGCCCGCCGGTGCGACTCCAGCGGGAACCGTCGTCATTAATCCGGTACTGACGAACACCACGATTCAGCTTGGCAACTCTGGCTGCAATCAACAGCAGACGCTGGCGCTATCGAGCACAAGCGGGTCGATCCCACTGAGCGTTTCGATTGCGTACAACCCTCCGTTGAACAGCAACGGCGTGGATTCGACTAACGGTGCCTGGCTCTATGCCACGGTAAGCGACGCGGCGCTCAGCGCCAATAACCACACGACGGTGGGCGGCACGGCTGGAGTTGGCTTCGCACCCTTCAACACACTCATTCCGGACCCCACAACCGTGGCGCCTGCGTTGAACTACATCAACCTGACGATCGGGCTGAACATGAGTTTTGGGAGCCTCACGGAAACGGCGACCGTCACCTTGACGCCAACGGGCGTCGGCGCCACGCCGATTGTGATCATTGTCAACTATGCCTATAACAGCGCGTGCGGCGGCAACAACGGATCGGTGACTAACGGCTACATCACCGTCACGCCGGGAGCGCTGACCATGACGGCGGCGCAAGGTAATTCGCAGGTGATGCAACTGGGCGTGCAGAATAACACCGCGTTGGCAATGACTTTCGTGGCGGCGCCATCCACCAGCACGTCGCCCTGGCTGACGAGCGATTCGACTTCGACCGTGACGGTGCAACCCGGCGCCACCGATAACGTGAACGTGACGGCGAATGCCACGGGGTTGAACGTGAACACGTATACCGGCACGGTTACGATTACGCCCTCTTCGGGTGTGGCGCTGCAGTTGACCATAACCTTCAACGTGACGGCGGGCACAGGCACGGGCGGTTCAGGCACCATCCAGTTGAACGGCGCCAGCACGGCCAACCAGAGCTTCCAGTACATCGCCTCCGGGACGAGCGCAACGGGGCCGCCCTCGGCGGCTTGCATCGCGGTGACGGATTCGAATTCGGCCGTGACCAGTTATGGCGACAGCTTCACCCTTTCACCGGCGGGCACCAGTTGGCTGAACGTAAACGGAAGCTCCTTCAGCCCGCAGACCAACCAGTCTTTCGGCAGCAACGGTTGCCTGTATGTGCAGCCGAACAATTCGGCGTTCTCCCTGACGTCGGGCGTTTATCAGGCCACGATTACTGTGACGGACAGCTCGGGATCGCAGGCGACGGCCAATATCACGCTGTTTGTGGACGCGGGAACGGCGCAGAACGTGACGGTAACGCCGAGCGCGGTTTACGCATTTCCGGGGGTAGCTGCGGGCGCGACGGCCACCGAATCGCAGCAGTTCACCATGACGGCGCAGACACCCATCACGTTGTCGATCGCACAGATTCAGGGCTCGCCTTCATGGCTAGGCATCAGCAATCAGACCGGCGTGGCCACGGGGACGGAGCAATTCACGTTGACGGCGAACCCCACGGGACTGGCGACGGGCGTCTACTTTGCGACGGTTGTGACTGCGAGTTCCAACCCCTCGGGCAGCACGACGATCCTGGTTTCGCTGACAGTGGGCGGGACCACCACCACTTGCACAAGCAACTGCGGCGGGACGGTGACTTCCACGGTGGTGCCGACGGCGCTGAGTTTCGCGTCGGAAGCCGGCAACTTTAACTGGGAAGGCGGCGGTGAGGCGCAGGCCATCACGGTTACCGGCGCAGCCGGCACAACCTGGAACAGCAGCGTGGTGTATGGCAGCTCCGGCGCCAACTGGCTGCTGTTTGGCGGCAACACCTCAGCTACCGGGGGCACCTTCGGCTCCAGTCCGGCTTACCTGCTGGTGAATATCCAACCGAACAATCTGGCGGCTTCGTCGGTGCCCTATACGGCGACCATCACGGTCACGACACCGAGCGGCACAACCAACGTATCGGTATCGCTGCTGGTGACGCCGGTACAAACGCATGTGCTGCTGGCCAGCCCGGCATTGACTACGTTTACCGCGAGCAACGGTTCCAGCGTGGCGCCGCAGAATGTGATTTTCAGCGACAGCAGCCAGGGCTTCCCTGGCACTGCGGGGAGCTCCCCTTCGATTTCGGTAGTGACCAGCACGACGTGGCTGGTGGCTACGTCGGTGGGAAACAAGATGACGCTTACGGCCAGCCCCACCGGGCTGGCGACGGGCGCGTACGCGGGTGCGGTGACGGTGACGTCGTCGACTTATCCCAACAGTCCGCTGACTTACCCGGTGGTCTTTATCGTGAACGGCGGCACGAGCGCGGGTCCGTTGACCTTGAGCAGTTCGGGGTTGACCTTCAATGCGACGCCCGGCGGCAGCCTGCCGGCTTCGCAAACCCTGACCGTGACGGCGGCGAGCTCTGTTACCGCTTCGGTAGTGGTGAGTGAGCAAAACTGTGCGACGGCGACGTGGCTGACCATTTCTCCCGCAGGCACATTCACAGCCAGCACGACCGCCACGCCTTTCACGGTTTCCGTGAATCAGAGCGGCGTCACGGCGGGAAGCACCTGCAGCGGGACGCTGACCTTTACCTCGGGATCGAATACGCAGACGGTGAACGTGAGCATGGTTGTGGCCGGGACTACGGGGACCGCCAATGTGACGGTAACTCCTTCGGGAACGCTGAGCTTCAGCTATACAACAGGCGGCAACAATCCGCCCACGCAGAACCTGGTGGTGTCCAGCGCCAGCGGCTCGGCCGGGATTCCATTCACGGTGAGCAGCAATGCGAGTTGGCTGACGGCGACGCCGATCTCCGCGACCACACAGACGACTCTGACGGTGACGGCGAATCCGACGGGCCTGACGGCATCGTCGACGGCGTATGCGGCAGTATTGACCATCCAGCCGACGGGCGGAACCACAGTCACGGTGAATGTGACGCTTGCAGTGGCCGGCGCGCCGGTGGTTTCGGCAACGCCGACAACCATGACGTTTGCATACGCTTCGGGCGGCTCGAATCCGCCGACCCAGACGATCAGCGTCACGGGCGGTGGAGCGGCGGCGCCCTTCGCGGTGAGTACGTCGAGCTCGGGCTGGCTTTCGGTAACGCCGGTTTGCGCCTCGGCCTCGCCATGCACCACACCCAACACGGGGACCTTCAACCTGACGGTGACGGCGAATCCGACGGGCATGAACGCGGGAACCTTCAACGGCTCGATCACGATTGCGGGAACGGGCACAGCGACGGGAACCACCATCGTCAACGTCACGTTCACGGTGACCGTGCCGCCTCTGACCATTACGAAGGTGACCAACGGAGCGAGCTTCGCGACGGGCACGGTATCGCCCGGCGATATTATTTCGCTCTTCGCACTTGCCGCGAACCCAATCGGGCCGGCAACGGCGGTTCAGTTGAACAGCACCAACTGCCCGAGCCCATGCACCAGCGTTCCGACGACCATGGGCGGAGTGCAAGTGGAATTCCTGCCGAGCGGTATATATGCGCCGCTGACTTACGTCAGCGCGACACAGATCAACTGCGTGGTTCCGTATGAAGTGGCCACCCAGTCGAGCATTTCGGTTGAGGTGAAATACCTGGGCCAGGCATCGAACGCATTCCTGTTGCAGGAAGCGCCGACGTCGCCGGGCTTGTTCAGCTTTAACGGTTCAGGCACGGGCCTCGCGGCAATGCCGCAATACGACCCAACCGGGACCTACCAGGGGATCAATAATGTCGGCAATGCGGCGAGCCCCGGGTGGGTAGTCACCTTATATGTGACCGGCGAAGGCACAATTCCTTCCCCGGTTACCGGCGCGGTGACTTCGGCAATCTCCGTGCACCCGGTCAATGGGCCGCCCACGGTGTTGATCGACAACCAGCCGGCGACGGTGATGTACTACGGAGAGGCATATGGTTTCGTATCCGGGCTGATGCAGGTGAACGTGTTGATTCCGTCGGGGATCCACACCAGCCAGGCAGACTCCATCTCGCTGACAATTGGCGGCAATTCCACGCAGGCGGGCACTACGGTACAAATCAAGTAGCGCTGGAAGCAGAACGTTGAAGGGTGATTACCTGAACCCCGGCGGGAGACCGCCGGGGTTTCGCCTGTGTGGAGAGCAAGTCCGCCGGACTTCGTCCGGTTTGACAGGCCGGGAGGCCTGTCCCACCAAAAACTACACGTTTCGGGGCAGCGGCACGTCAGAAGGTATGTGAGCCGTTTTTGCCTGATGATCGGGCTGTTCGGAGTGTCGGCATTCGCCGCGGACCCGAAGCTGGATGCTCTACTGAAGAATGTAGAGGGCCGGTATAACCACGCAACATCCTTGCAAGTGCTTTTCCGTGAGGAATATACGGGGGTTGGGCATGCGCGGAAGACAGAAAGCGGGCTGCTGCTGCTCCGAAAGCCGGGGCGCATGCGGTGGGAGTATTCGACGCCCAAGGGCAAACTGATTGTCTGCGACGGCAAGAGCATGTGGATGTATCAGCCGGACGAGAACCGGGTGGACAAGATGGCGTCGCCGGCGGAATCGGGAGACATGCGGGCGCCATTGGCCTTCCTTTTGGGTAAACTGCACTTTGAAAAAGAGTTCAGCAACATTGTGAGCCGGCCGGAAGGGACCGACACACGGATTACGGCTGGACCGAAGACCGAGAACCTGCCCTATTCGGCGGTGGAGTTTCTGGTAACGGCGGAGGGCCGGATTCGCGAGGTGAAGGCCACGGGTTTCGACCAGGCGGTCTACCGTTTCACCTTCGAGCAGGAGAAGTTGGATGTTCCTCTGGACGCCAAACAGTTCCATTTCGACGTACCCAAGGGCGCCGAAGTCTTTGAGGCGGGGGGATAGCGATGGCTGAATTCGTCCTCAAATACGCCGACGGGCGCGGCCAGGTGCACCAGCAGGTGGCCACCGCCGCCTCCGAAAAAGAACTGCGGGAGAAGATCTCCGCGCAAGGCTTCCTGATCTATTCCGTCAAAACGAAGAGCGCGGCGACGGGGCTGCTGGGCGGGCGGAAGAAGCTGAACCTGGAAAAATTCCTGATCTTCAACCAGCAATTCGTCACGTTGATCCGTGCCGGCCTGCCGATTCTGAAAGGGCTCGACCTGCTGGCCGACCGGCTGACGGATCCGAAACTGGGCCCGCACGTGAAAGCGGTGCGCGAAGACGTGCGCAACGGGACTCTGCTTTCAGAAGCGTTTCGGGCGCGCGGCGTTTTTCCCAAGATCTACGTGACCTCCGTGATGGCGGGCGAAAAGAGCGGCAGCCTGACGGAGGTGATGGACCGCTATGTGAATTACCAGAAGACCTCACTGGCGGTGCGGAAGAAGGTGATGGTCTCGCTGATGTATCCCTGCATTCTGGTGGTGCTGGTGCTGCTGTTGATGGTGTTCCTGGTGACGTTCGTGGTTCCGAAGTTCGCCACGCTCTACGACAGCTTCCATGCGGACCTGCCGACGCCGACGAAAATTTTGATTGCCATCGGGAACGGGGCGCAGGCGTATATTGTGAGCGCGACGGTGGCGCTGCTGGTGGGGGTGGCGGCTTTCCGCTGGTGGGCGCGGAGGGATTCGGCGCGGACGGCCATCGACCGGTTCAAACTGAGAATTCCGGGGCTGGGGGAGATCTGGCTGAAGTATCAGGTGGCGCAACTGGCGCGCATTCTGAGCACGCTGCTAACGGGCGGCATTCCACTGGTGCAGGCGATGGAGACGGCGGCGGAATCGTTGAATACGCCGCTGCTGCAGAAGGCCGTGGAGAGCGCCGGCAAGAGTGTACGGGAAGGGCAGCCGCTGTCGGGGAGCTTGAAAGCGATGAAGCTGTTCCCGGGACTGGCGATCGATATGATCGAAGTGGGGGAATCGACGGGCGCGCTGCCGCAGATGCTGAACAGCGTGGCAGAATTTTTCGAAGACGATGTGAATACGCGGATGCAGGCCATGATGTCGCTGATTGAGCCGGCCATCATGTTGATCATGGGGACGTTTGTGGCATTCGTACTGGTGTCGCTGTATCTGCCGATCTTTTCCCTGGCAGACACCATCCGGTGAAGGAGTAGCGTATGGCAACGGTGGACAGAGTCAGCCTGGGTCCGGAGGCGTCGGCGGAAATCGACCAGGCCAAGAGTGTGGCCGCTCGCTACCGCTGCGAGTTTGTGGACCTGCGGGTGACGTCCATCGACCATGACCTGTTCCGGTCGATTCCGGTGGACCTGATGTTCCGGTACAACTTTGTGCCGATGCGGGCGGAGAACGGGGTGCTGGACATTGCGTTATCGGATCCGCGCAACCTGACGCTGATCGACGAGCTGACCATCCTGCTGAACAAGCAGTTGAAGGTGAAGGTGGCCACGCTCTCGCAGATTTCTGAGCTGCTGAAGAAGACCGAGCAATCGCAGCGTGTGCTGGAGGAAGTGACCGAAGGCTTCGCGCTGGAACGGGTGGTGGAAGACGGCGACTCCGACGAGATGCTGTCGATCGACAAGCTGACGGCAACCGACAGCGATATCGCGCCGGTAATCAAGCTGGTGGATACCACCATCTTCAACGCGCTGGAGCGGCGGGCGAGCGATATTCACATTGAATCGCGGGACCAGGAAGTAGCCATCAAATACCGCATTGACGGCGTGCTGCATTACGCCATGCCGCCGATTGCGAAGGACTGGCAATCCACCATCATTTCGCGCATTAAGGTGATGAGCGAGCTGGATATCGCGGAAAAGCGGGTGCCGCAGGACGGACGCTTCCGGGTGCGATACAAGAGCCGGCTGATCGATTTCCGCGTGTCCATCATGCCGACGATTCACGGCGAAGACGCGGTGCTTCGCGTACTGGACAAGGAATCGATGAGCGAGAAGTTCGCCAAGCTGTCGCTGGACGTGGTGGGATTTGGAGAAAGTGATCTTTTCAAATTCCGCCGTTACATTCAGGAGCCGTACGGCATGGTGCTGGTGACGGGACCGACCGGGTCGGGGAAGACGACCACGCTCTACGCGGCGCTGAGCGAAATCAAGAACGACGAAGACAAGATCATCACCATTGAAGACCCGGTGGAATACCAGGTGAAGGGGATCACGCAGATTCCGGTGAACGAGAAAAAGGGACTGACGTTCGCGCGCGGGCTGCGGTCGATTCTGCGGCACGATCCGGACAAGATCATGGTGGGCGAAATCCGCGACCAGGAGACGGCGCAGATTGCCATCAACTCGGCGCTGACGGGCCACCTGGTGTTCACCACGGTACACGCCAACAACGTGCTGGACGTGCTGGGCCGCTTCCTGAACATGGGGGTGGAGGCGTACAACTTTGTTTCGGCGCTGAACTGCATACTGGCGCAGCGGTTGGTGCGCGTGATCTGCGAGCACTGCAAGCACCAGGTGCAATACCCCGATTCGATGCTGATCGAAAGCGGCTTGAATCCGGAAGAGTGGCGGGACGTCCCGATGATGGAAGGCGCGGGCTGTTTCGAGTGCGGCGGGACGGGGTTCCGCGGACGCTCGGCGATTCACGAACTGCTGGATTTGTCGGACCGGATCCGGGAACTGATTTTGAACAAGCGGCCGACGTCGGAGATTAAGCGGGCCGCCAGGGAAGAAGGTATGACGTTCCTGCGGGAGTCGGCGGTGGAGAAATTGCGGCTGGGCATCACGACGCTGCGGGAAATCAATAAGGTGACGTTCATTGAGGGGTAGTTCCGTGGGCGACGGTGTGAACACTAGAGAGGGCGTGGATTTCAACGCGGAGACGCGGAGGAGCGGAGAAAAGCAAAGATATGATTTCACCGCAGAGACGCAGAGACGCAGAGAAGCAAGAGCACAATCAGTCGTATTGCGCTCTTCGACTTCGCTCTCTTTGTTTTTCTCCGCTCCTCCGCGCCTCCGCGTTGAAGAGACTGTAGGCCAACCGGTGACCCCATGCTAGGCGCATTGAAATCGATCTTGCGGGATCCGCCGCCGGGGATGGTGTTCGAAATCTCCGAGGATGGAATTGCGGCGGCACGGATTGGGGCCAAGGTGGAGATGGAGTTCCGGCCGCTCAGGCCAGGCGTGCTCTCGGTTTCGCCGGTGCGTGAAAACGTATTGGAAGAAGAGGAATTTCTGGCGGCGGTGAGGCAGGTGGCGGCCACACAGGCTTCCTGGAAGCGGAAAGGGGCGGCGTTGATTCTGCCGGATTACAGCGCGCGCATTACGGTGCTGGACTTCGACCAGTTTCCGGCGGACGCCAAGGAACAACTGGCGCTGATCCGGTTCCGGCTGAAGCGCAGTGTGCCGTTCGACGTGGATACGGCGGCCATCAGTTATACGGTGCAAACCGGCGCGAAGAGAACCGATGTAGTGGTGGTGATGACGCCGCAGGAAATTGTGGCGCGGTACGAAGCTCCGTTTCGAGCGGCGGGAATGAATCCGGGTCTGGTGACGATGTCGTCGCTGGCGGCGCTGGAATTGGCGCCGGAAACCGGGCTGAATGTAATGGCGAAACTGGCGGGGCGGGTACTGACGCTGCTGGTGCGCAACAAGGGCGTGTTGAAAATGGCGCGGTGTGTGGAACTGCCGGCGGCCGATTTGGAGGACGTGGCGGCGGTGCTGGCGCCCACTTTCGTGTTTGTGGAAGACAACCTGGGCGGCCGGGCGGAGAAATTGACGCTGTGCGGATTTGGCGCGGCAACTGACGAAGCTGAACGGCGATTCAGCGAGGAACTGGGCGTGGAGGTGGAGCCGCTGCGGTCGCCGCTGGGAACGCCTGGGGAAGGCAACGCCGGGCTGCTGGGGTACCTGCGGTCCGTGGCGAAGAACAATTGACATGAAGATACCGATCAATCTGGCGAGCAACCCGTTCCGGCGCGACCGGGCGATGGTGGTGGCGTCACTGGCGGTGTGCGCGCTGCTGGTGGGAACGCTCGGAATGCTAGCGAACCTGGCGAGGCAGGACAGCCGGCAGATTGCCGATGTACAGCGTGAAGTGAAGAGCCTGCACCGGCAGATCGACGAACTGAACGCGCAACAAGCCAAGCTGGATGCGGTGGTGAAGAAACCGGAGAATGCTTCGGTGCTGGAGCGCAGCGTGTTCATCAATACGCTGCTGCGGCGCAAGGGAATCAGCTGGAACCGTATCTTCACCGACCTGGAAAAGACGATTCCGTACAACGTCAAAATTCTGCGCGTGCATCCGACGGTGGACAACAACGGCCGGGTGATGCTGGATATGGTGGTGGCGGCGGCGTCGCCGCTGGAAGTGGTGCAGATGTTCCATGCCTTCGCCGAGTCGCCGCTGTTCGGCGTGGCGGAGGGCAAGAGTAGCCAGCCGCCGACGCAGGCGGAACCGCTTTTCCGCGAGACTTTGGTGGTGCCGTATGCTCAAAAACTCTAAGCTGGCGGAAAAGCTGGACTGGAAGCACGTGCGCTTCAAAGATCCGCGCGTGACGATGCGGGCGCTGATCGGCCTGCTGCTGGCGGGGAACGTGGTGATGGCGGTGGTGGCGTTCAAGCCTTTCGGCGGATCGGCGGACGATCTGCGCCGCGACCAGCAGACCTTGAGCGACCAGGTTCGGGTTCTGCAAAACAAGCTAGACGCCAGCAAGCGCCTGGTGGGGAAAGTGGAAATTGCGCGCACGGAAGGCGACCAGTTTCTGGGTAGGTACGTGGTTCCGGCGCGCAGCATCGCGGAGAGCACGCTGGCGGAAATGACAAAGGCGGCGAGTGATGCGGGGATTCGGGCACTGGGCTCGGTGACGTCGACGGACGGGATTGAAGGCAGCGATACGCTGGAGATGGTGACGATCACGGAGGGCTTCGAAGGCACCTATGCGTCGCTCACCAAGCTGGTGAATCTGCTGGAAAAATCGCCGCGCTTCCTGATTCTGGACAGCATGCAACTGAACGCCACGCAGGGACAACAGGCCGCCGTGCAGACCGGGCCGCAGGTGATCAACGTGACGCTCAAGGTGATCACGTTTGCGAGCGACGACAGCGGGGCGCTGTTATGAAGATTGGCGTCGAAAACAAGAAAGCGGTCTGGGCGCTGTCGGTGCTGGGTGTGATCGCAGCGTACGGATTGTATACGAACGTCCTCTCCGGACCCTCGGCGACGCCGGTTCCCGCGCGGACGCGGGCGGTGGACGCGATTCCGGATGCAGTTGGGGTAACGGAGAATCCCGATGCCAAAGCCGCTACGCAGCGGCCGTCGGCGCGGATGCAAGTGCAGGAATTCCGCCCGGTACTGCGGTCGAAGAGGAAAGAAGAACAGATTGTCGATTTCCGGTCGGTGGACCCCACCATCCGGCTGGACTGGCTGGCGAAGATTCAGCAAGTGCCGCAGGCCGGAGGCGAGCGGGACCTGTTCCAGATTCTGAAGACTCCGCCGGTGCATGAAGCCGCGGCGCAGTTGAAGGGCGAAGAGCCCCACGTGTGGAAGATCTACGGGCCGATGCCGCCTCCACCTCCGCCACCACCGCCGGTGGATCCGGGCACTCTGCCGCCGCCGCCGATTCCGCTGAAATATTACGGCCTGTGCACGGAACGCACCAATGGGAAGAAGACGGCATACTTCCTGGATAACGACGAGATCATCCAGGCGACCGAAGGGGCCACACTGAAGGGACGTTACAAAGTGGTGCGCATTGGAGCGACCATGGTGGTGATGGAAGACATGCAGAACAAGCGGCAACAGGATCTGCCGCTGGTACCGGAGATGGCGGGATGAAACGGCGCCGCAAGGAATCGGGCTTCGCACTGCTGATTGTGTTTCTGATGGCGGCGTGCGTGGCGATCATGCTGTACATGGAAATGCCGCGCGTGGCTTTCGAAGCCGAGCGGCAGAAGGAACTGCTGCTGATTGACCGCGGAAACCAGTTCAAGCGCGCTATCCAGGTTTTTGTCACCGATAAACAGAACAATCCGACGGGCCGGTATCCCGCATCCATCGATCAGTTGGAGAACTTCAACAACCGGCGCTACCTGCGGCACAAGTATGTAGACCCGATGACCGGGAAAGATGAATGGCGCCTGATTCACAACGGCGGCGTGGCGGGACTCTTTCCGGACTCGGTGACGATGTCGCAGAATCAGCAGGCAAAGGCGTCGGGACCTGCGGGCAGCGACTATATCAATGTGCTGCAGAGTTTCGACGCTCCTTCGAACCAGGGGCAGCAGGGCGGTGGGGTGAGCGCGGCGATGCGGCGGCGGCCCAGCGATACGCCGGGAGCCCCGGGGTCTCTGGACAGCGGTGCGTCGACGGCGGCCGGCTCGCAGGGAAGCAACGGGGACGCAGGCGGAACGGGAGACGGTGGGTCGGGCGCGCCACCGGCAACGCTTCCGGCGGGACTGCCCGGAGCGGGCCAGCCAGGACGCGGTGCAACGGGGGCGGGTGGCGCAGCGAGCCAGACGCCATGCACGACTTACATCGGCACTTGTGCGCCCACCACTACCGGGACTGCGCCGCAGGCCGGCGTTGGCGGCGGAGTGCTGCCGGGGCAGGCGGGAAATCCGGGGAATGGGCAAAACGGGGTAATCGGCATGCCCGGCGGCGGCCCCCCCGGCGCGCAGAACGGCCTGAATAACGGGCAGCAGACGGGCATCCAGATGAACTCGGCGGCACAGGGCATGCTGAATAATCTTCTGACTTCGCCGCGGCCCAATGGTATGCCGACGGGTAACGCGGGGACCATAGTGGGCGGCGGGATTGCGGGAGTGGCTAGCAAGTTCGAATCGGAAGGCATCATGGTGGTGAACCAGCGCACCGCCATCAACGAGTGGGAATATATTTTCGACTCCACGAAGTACCGGCCTCCCGTGAACCCTTTGGGAGGCGGACCAGGCACACCGGCAAACGCTACGCAGAACCCGGGTGGCGGGACGAATGGACCGAACGGAACAAACGGGCCGGGCGTCGGGCCGGCGGTAAACCCCATCATGGGTCCGGGCCGGGGGCAGTAGCCGACGGCGTCAGAGCGAAATGAAGCTTCGGACCGGTGTCGCGCTACTTCTGCTGGCCCTAGCGGCCATGCTGGCTTATACGCCGTCGCTCGCCATCCCGCTGATGGAAGACGACTTTCCCAACCTGTCGCAAACCATCGGGAGCAGCCTGGCCACCACTCTGAGCGACCCCATCTTCCGCGTGCGCGCCACCAGCTATGGGTTGATGTGGCTGCTATGGCGATGCGCGGGGCTGGCGCCGCTGGCATACCACGTAGCGAGCCTGCTGCTGCACATTGCGAACACATGGCTGCTCTACGGCGTGTGCCTGGCGTGGCCGCGGATGCGCGCGGCGGGGTTCTGGGCGGCCGGCTTCTTTGCGCTGGCTGAAGGCCACCAGGAAGCCATCATGTGGTTCTCCGCGGTGAATGAGCTGTGGCTGTTTTTCTTCGGCATGGCGGCGCTCGCGTGCTTTCTGCGGCGCCGCACGGCGGCGGGCCTGGTGCTGTTTGCTCTGGCGCTGGTGTCGAAAGAATCGGCTGCGGCCGTGCTGCTGCTGTTTCTGCTGGTAACGCCGCTCGATGACTGGCGGCGGCGCTTCTTTGGAAGCGTGGTGAGGCTGGCTCCCTACGGACTGTTGGCGGCGGCTGTGGTGGCTTCCATTTTCGCCACGCGCGCTTATTCGTTTCGTTTCTCAGACGGCAGTTTCTCTCTGCACGCGCCGTTCTGGCTGACGTGGCCGCACAGTTATTTCCGCATCTTATGGATTTGGGGACTGGCGGCGGGCGCGGCCATTCTAGCGGCGCGCGACGTGGAGTTGCGGCGTAGCGCGCTGGTGGCGCTGGCGTGGATTGGGTTGGCGCTGGCGCCTTACAGCTTGCTGACATACTCCACGGCGATTCCCAGCCGGCAAACGTACCTGGCGAGCGCCGGCCTGGCGATGCTGTTCGGCCTGGCGATGGCGTGGTGGTGGGAGAGACTGCGCGCACGGCGCGCCTGGATGGCGGCGGTGATCGTATTGGTGGTGGCGCACAATGTTGGGTACCTGTGGTTCAAGAAGCGGCCGCAGTTTGTGTCGCGCGCGGAACCCACGCGGCAGTTGATTGCGCTGGCGCGGAGTACGCCCGGTCCGATTTGGGTGCGATGCTACCCGGGAATCGATTACTCGGCGGAAGAAGCCGTGCAATTGGCGGCGGGCTATGCGCCGGGGAACCTGATCTGGACGCGGGAGGAAGCGGAGCGGCGCCATGCCACGGTGGAGTTCTGTTTTGAGAAGGGCAAGTAGATTATTAACCGCGGAGGCGCGGAGAAGAAAAGCGGAAGATAAGCCGACAGTGAAGAAACACGCCGTGCGGAACTATCTGCATCAAACGTATATACTGATGCATATGGCTGCTACGCGGACCACATTGAACCTAGACGACGAACTGCTTCGCCTGGCTCGCGAATACACGGGCATTCAGGAAAAAACCGCCCTCATCCATGAGGCTCTACGCGAGCTGGTTTCGAGAGCCGCCGCCCGGCGCCTGGCGGCTTTGGGCGGATCGATGCCGCATTTCGGAGCGGGACGACGCCGCAAATCCGGCGCAACCCGGTGACCCTGATCGACACCAGCATCTGGGTGAATCATTTCCGCGAGCGCGATGCGAAGCTGGTGCAGTTGCTCATCGATGGCGAAGCGGGCGTACATCCGTTCGTCGTTGGCGAACTGGCTTGCGGCAATCTGAAGAACCGCGACGCTACGCTCGACAATCTGATACGGCTTCCGCATGCGCGCGTAGCCAGCGAGACCGAAGTGCGCCTTCTGTTGGATGCCAGCCGTCTCTGGGGCAACGGGCTGGGATGGGTGGACGTTCACCTGCTGGCGGCGGCGAAGCTCTCCGGGTGGGCTCTGTTCACAGCCGACCGGGCGTTGCGGCGCGCGGGCTCCGCGATTGGCGCTGTGATTGTCTGAGCTTGCCGCAACCAGAATTGGCTGGCTCCGCACAGCTAACCGCAATCGCTTCTTAGGTGGGACGCTCGGTTTGTGTCGTCTGTCAGGCTGCGTACTCTCCGAAGATGACAGACGACAAACACCGATCGTCTGTCCCACCCTGATGCGGCGCTATTTCTCCAGCGGCAGTCCCGATTCCTTCAGCGCGCGCCAGCCGCCATCGAGTGAAATGGCGCCGGTGTATCCCATCTTCTGCAAACTTTCGGCCACCAGCGCGGAACGGAAGCCGCCGCCGCAATAGACCACCAGCATGGCCGAATGATCAGGATAGAGCGTCTCGATATCGCGCTCAATAATCCCACGGCTCAAATGCACCGCGCCAGCTACGCGGCCGGCCGCCCACTCGTTGTCTTCGCGGGTATCCACCAGTATGTGCTTCTCACCCGCAGCCGCCATTTTCTTGTAGGCTTCGATATCGATCTGTTTGACGTGGGTCTTAGCGTCATCCACCAGCTTCAAGAATCCCGGATTGTGCGCCATGCATTCCTCTATTCCACGCGCCGGATGTTAGCGCCGGCGCGCGCCAGTTTCGTTTCGATCTTCTCATAACCGCGGTCGATGTGGTAGACGCGGTCGATGACCGTTTCGCCGCGAGCAACCAGGGCTCCCAGCACCAGCGAAGCGCTGGCCCGCAGATCTGAGGCGATCACGCCCGCGCCGGTCAGCTCGCGCGGTCCGGCGACAATCGCCTGCTTGCCGTCCAGGCGGATATTCGCGCCCATGCGGGCCAGTTCCTGGGCGTGCATGAAGCGGTTTTCGAAAATGGTCTCCACTACGATGGCGATGCCGTCGCCCTGCGTCATCAGCGCCATGTATTGCGCCTGCAAATCGGTGGCGAAACCGGGATATTCCTCGGTGGTCATATCGACGGAACGCAGCCTGCCTCCCGATTGCACGCGGAGTCTGGTGGAATCCGGCTGTGTCACGCCTACCCCGGCCTGTTGCAGCTTGGACACAAGCGCGCCGACGTGCTCCGGCACACAGCCGGTGACGGTCAGGTCGCCGCGGGTGATCGCTCCGGCAATCAGGAATGTTCCGGCCTCAATACGGTCGGCGATGATGGTGTGTTCGGCGCCATGCAGCCGTTCCACGCCTTCCACTTTGATGGTGGACGTGCCGGCGCCTTCGATCCGCGCGCCCATCTTCACCAGCAACTCCGCCAGATCGGCAACTTCGGGCTCGCGGGCGGCGTTGCGGAGGATGGTTTCGCCCTTGGCCAGGACGGCGGCCATCATCAGGTCTTCCGTTCCGGTGACGGTGATGCGGTCGAAGTAGACCACGGCGCCGCGCAACCCTTCGGGGGCCACGGCTTCGATATAGCCATGCGCCTGGTTGATGCGCGCGCCCAGCTGTTCCAGGCCGAAAATGTGCAGGTTGATGGGACGCGCGCCAATGGCGCAGCCGCCGGGCAGCGAAACGCGCGCGCGGCCGCAGCGCGCCACCAGCGGTCCGAGGGCCAGGCTGGAAGCGCGCATGGTCTTCACCAGTTCATAGGGCGCCTCCGGGCAGACGATGGCGGGCGTTTCCAGGCGCACGGTTTCGCCGGCCACGTCCACCTTGGAGCCGATATCCACCAGCAGCCGCTGCATGGTGCGGATATCGCGCACCGCCGGAACGCGGTGCAGCGTCACGGGTTCCGCAGTGAGCAGCGCGGCGGCCAGCGCCGGCAGCGCGGAATTCTTGGACCCGCTGACAGGGATCTCCCCTTGGAGCGGCGTGCCGCCCTGAATTACGAATTTATCCATTAAGAGCCTTGGAAACCCTTCCGTTCGCCGCGGTGAGGCGCCGTTCCGCATCCTGGCGGCTTAGGCCGCCCTTGGCCATGACAATCGCCACCCGGACGCTGCCGCCGGCATCCACCAGCCACTGGCCGGCCCGTTCCACGGAAACTCCGGCGGCCTGCGCGATGATGCGCCGCGCGCGGTCGAGCAGTTTCTCATTCTTGGGCTGAACGTTGACCATCAGGTTGCCGTATACGTAACCTAACCGCACGAACGCTCCGGTAGAGAGCATGTTGAGGACCAGCTTCTGCGCGGTTCCCGATTTCAGGCGGGTGGATCCGGCCACCACTTCCGGGCCCACCAGCGGGCTGATGGCGATATCGACGGCGGCGCCCAGTTCGGAGTCGGGCGTGCAACTGATTCCCACCGTGACCGCGCCCAAGCGCCGCGCCATTTCGACCGCTCCCAATACATACGGCGTGCGGCCGCTGGCGGCGATCCCCACCAGGACGTCGCCGCTGGTGAAGCCGCGCCGGGTGAGGTCGCGCGCGCCCATCGCCGGGTCGTCTTCGGTGGTTTCGGTGGCTTGGCTCAGCGCCGCTTCCCCACCGGCGATAATTCCCTGCACCATTTCTGGCGGAACGTTGAAGGTAGGCGGGCACTCCGAAGCGTCCAGCACACCGAGGCGGCCGCTGGTGCCGGCGCCGATATAAAACAGGCGTCCGCCCTGTTCGAAAGCCGCGACAATGGCATCCATGGCGCGCGCAATGGCGGGAATTTCGCGTCCCACGGCATCGGCCACTTTGCGGTCTTCGGCATTCATGATTTGGAGGATGCCCTCCGCGTCGAGAGTGTCGATCGACGCCGAAGCCGGATTCGCCTGTTCCGTCAAGAGTTTTTCCAGCTCAGCCATCGTCCTTATCTTAACAACCCACGCTCGCGGCTCCATTCCGGATCAAGCTATATTCAAATCAGTGCGTTATTATCTTACCGGCCGCCAGCCCGCCGTCACGTCGATTCTGCTGGTGGAAAGCGGCTCGCGCGGCATTCTGGAACGGCTCATCCCCGGCTTCGAACGCTCGTGGGGCCAGGGCGCCGCCATCGATCTGGTGACGTGTTACGCAACCTTGCCGGCCGGCTTTCCAGCCACAACGCGGCTCTACCGCGTGGCCGATTATCGGGGGCCCGAGGGCCGCGCGAAGCTCTACCGGCAACTGGCCGCCAACCGGTACTCGCACCTGGGGCTGGTCTGTTCCGCCGAACCGCTGATGACCAAGTGGAAATGGATGCTGGCGGCGCGCACGCCTGCCAAGGTATTCATCATCAATGAGAATTCCGATTATTTCTGGCTCGACCGGATGCACCTGGCGAATGCCTGGGGCTTCGTGATGCTGCGCACGGGCCTGGCCGGCGCCGGCGCGGTCCGCATCCTGGCGCGTCTTTTTTCTTTTCCCTTTACGCTGCTGTACCTGCTGTTATATGCGGCGGCCGTGCATACGCGCCGCGCGCTGCGAGGATAACGAATGAAACGAATTCAAGTTGCGGAAACCGGCGGTCCCGAAAAACTGTTGTTAGCCGAAGTGCCGATCCCCGTTCCGGGCGCCGGGCAGGCCCTGGTGCGGATCGCCGCCAGCGGAGTCAATTTCATCGACGTCTATTTCCGTACCGGGCTGTACAAATCCGATTTTCCCATCGTGATCGGCAATGAAGGCGCCGGAACCGTGGAAAGCGTGGGTCCGGGTGTCACGGAAGTGGCGCCGGGCGACCGCGTGGCGTGGGGGATGTCGCGCGGCTCCTATGCCGAATTTGCCGCCGTGCCCGTGGCGCAACTGGTAAAGCTGCCGGCGCATCTGGATTTTCAAACCGGTGCGGCAGCGATGCTGCAAGGCATGACCGCGCATTACTTGACGCACTCCACGTTTCCTCTGAAGAGCGGAGACACGTGCCTGGTGCAGGCGGCGGCCGGCGGCGCGGGCGGGTTGATTGTGCAAATGGCGAAAATGCTGGGTGCGCGGGTGTTCGGCACGGTCTCCACGCAGGCCAAAGCGGAAATCGCGCGAGCCCACGGCGCCGACGAAGTGATCCTTTACACCGAGCAGGATTTTGAAACCGAGGTGAAGCGCCTCACTGGCGGCCGCGGCGTGGATGTGGTCTACGATTCCGTCGGCAAGACCACTTTCGACAAGGGACTCAACTGCCTGCGCCCGCGCGGCATGATGGCGCTGTTCGGCGCATCGAGCGGCCCGGTGCCGCTCTTTGACCTGACCACGCTCAACGCGAAAGGCTCGCTCTTCGTGACGCGTCCCAGTCTGGCGCACCACCTGTTGACGCGCGAAGAACTGCTATGGCGCTCCGGCGACGTGCTCGGCTGGCTGGATTCCGGGAAGCTGAAGCTGCGCATCCACCGCGCGTATCCGCTGGCCGATGCGGCCCAGGCGCACCGCGATCTGGAAAGCCGCAAGACCGCCGGCAAGCTGCTGCTGACGGTTCCTTAAACTGCGATGACTCTTCAGGCCAAGCTGACGCTGGGTACGGTGCTGCTGGTCACCTTGGTGGTGGCGCTGATTTCCATGGTCGATCTGGCCGGCATCATGCAGATTGAGTTCGAACACACTCTGCAGCGGGCCCTGGTGGTCGAGGCGGTGGCCACCGATGACGTGAAACAGGCGCTCAACCGCCCGCAGGCGCTGCCTTTTCCGGGAGCGCTGCAGACGCCGGAATTATTCGACCGCCTGCGCAGCGTGATGGCCGCTTCCCCGGTGATTTTCGAAGTAGCGGTGGTGAGCCCGCAAGGCGAGATTCTGGCCGACAGCTTCGCCGACCGGCAGGGCGAAGCCTGCCCGCGCTATCCGGACCTGACGCCGCTGGTGAACCAGGGCAGCTGGCTGGACAAGTTGCGAGTGCTGCTGGGACGCAACACGGGCTACCTGCAAATTGAAGAGCAACTGGGTCCGCCGCTGCTTTTTGTGCGGGTGATTGTGGCGCCGGCATTGATCCGCGAGAATATCAAGCCGGCTCTAAACCAGAGCGGCAATCTGGCGCTTGCGGCAATCGCCGGCGCCATCTGCGTCACATTCCTGTTTTCCGCCTTCGCGTTCCGTCCGCTGGGCCGCCTGCGCCGCCAATTGGATCTGCTGGCATCCGGCGATTACCAGCCGCCCGAGCCCGCCACCGCCGGGAGCGCGAACGACGAAGTCTCCATCATGGCCTCCAAAGTGAGCCTGCTGGGAGAACGCCTGCGCGGCGCGCAATTCGAAGTTTCCGACCTGCGCGGCAACATCGATGGCTTGCTGCGGGATCTGGAAGATGCCGTCCTGGTTTTCAACCGGGAGCGGCGCCTGGTGTTCGCTTCCGGTTCGGTCGACAAATTCCTGGGCCGCGACCGCTCCACTCTTTCCGGCCAGTCGATTGCCGAAATTTTTCCGCCCTCCACCAACCTGGGTCTTCTGATTGACGAAGCGGCCAACACCGGAATTCGCATTCGCAACCGCCGCATCCCGCTGACCGGTTTGCCGGGAAGCGCCTCGGTGCTGCTTTCCGTGGACCTGCTGGAAACGGAGCCCGGCGGCACACATCCGCGAACCGGGTTGATCGTCCGGTTGCGCGACCCCGAAGCGCAGCGCCAGATTGGGCGGCAGTTGCAGACGGCCGACCGGCTAGCGGCCATCAGCCGCGTTTCCGGCGGCGTAGCTCATGAAGTGAAAAATCCCCTGAACGCCATTCTGCTGCACGTGGAGGTGGCTCGCAGCAAGCTGGCGCGCGGCGATTCCGCAGTGGACGCACAAATGGAAATCATCGCCCGCGAGATTCTGCGGCTGGACCGGGTGGTGAAAACTTTTCTCGATTTCACAAGGCCCGTCGAGCTCAAATTGCAGCCGGTGCTGCTGCAACAGGTGCTGAGTGAGATTGCCGAACTGGCACGGCCCCAGGCCGCCGCCGCCAATATTCGCGTGGTGGCCGCCGCCGGGGATTCGACCGCCGATGGGGTGGAGGTGAGCGTGGATGGCGACCTGTTCAAGCAGGCCGTGTTGAATGTGGTGGTCAACGCCATTCAGGCGATGCCCGAAGGCGGGGAACTGCGGTTCGAAGCCTCGGCGGCCAAGGACACGGCGGAGATCCGTATTTCCGATACGGGCCCAGGCATTCCGCCCGACCTGAAGGAGAAAATTTTCCGCCTCTACTTCACCACGAAGCAGGGCGGCAGCGGCATCGGGCTGGCCATGACTTTCCGGATCATCCAATTACACGATGGTACAATCGACTTCAGCAGCGAGCCGGGCAAAGGAACCACTTTTGTGATCCGACTGCCGCTGGCGGTGTGACCGTGGCATCCCGAATGAAACCTGTGGAGGCAGTCCTGGCCGCCGTCCTGCTGGCCGGTCTGGCCGGTTGCGCCGCGCGCGCCAAACAAACCGTCGCAACCGCTGCGCCGGCCGTTCCGCCGCAGCCTGCGCCGCCGCTTTCGGTTCCGCAAACTCAAGTGGAACTGCCCCGTTCGCAGCCAGTCGATCCGGGGGCCTTCGCTACTGCGCCTCCCCTTCCTGAGCCCGTAGCGGTTACACCATCGGCGCCGGCCGCGCCGGCGCCGAAACCGCAGCGGCGCACGAACCCTGCGCCGCCCAAGCCGGACGCCACGCCGCCGCCCGTTGAGATTGTGCGGCCGCCGATCCAGGAGATTATTCCGGTTGGCGAACAGCAGCGGCTACGGAAGTCGGCGCAAGATCACCGGCGTGAGGCTTTGCAACTGGTAGCGCAGGCGCAGCGCCACAGCCTGACTGCGGCCGAACAGGCTCTGGTGACGCGCATCAGCCAGTTCGTGAAAAGTTCAAATGATGCCGAAAAGACTGGTGACCTGCGTTCCGCCGACGACCTGGCGGGGCGCGCTGTGATCCTCGCCAAGGATTTACAAAGTGGCAAGTAGACGGCACTTCAACCGGAAAGTTCCCTTATGACTAGTAAGCACGTTCAGCCTAACCGTTCCATTGAGCCACCTCTTTCGCCTGCCACAATTGCGGAAGCCGCCAGCGAGTTCGAAACGCGCCGGCGCGCCGTGGCTGCCGCGCTGCCGGAGCGCAAACTGGACGCGCTGCTGGTTTCCTTCGGCCCCAACCTGCGTTACCTGAGCGGCTTCACGGGCAGCAACGCGCTGCTGCTGGTGATGCCCGGCGGGTCCGTTCTATTCACCGATCCGCGCTACCAGATCCAGGCCGCGCAGGAAGTTTCGTGCTCCGTCACCATTGCCAAAGGACCATTGGAGCTCGACATGGCGGCGTCTCTGGCGCGCCACCGCATCAAACGCCTCGGCTTCGAACCGGGCATGATGAGTTGCGAGGCCTTCCGTTCGCTGGAATCGAGCCTGCCGGCGAAAGCGGAGCTGGTTGCCGCCGGTGGTTCCATCGAACAGATGCGGATGGTGAAATCTCCCGCCGAAATCGATCGCATCCGCCGCTCCGTTCTGACCAATTCGCGCGCCTTCGAAGAAACGGTGAAGCGCGTTCGCGCCGGCATCACGGAACGGCATCTGGCAGCCGAACTGGAATACCGCATGCGGCGGTTGGGCGCGGAAAAGCCGTCCTTTGAAACCATTGTCGCGGGTGGCGTCCGCTCCGCGCTGCCGCACGCCCAACCCACCTCCGCGCGCCTGCAAACCGGGCAACTGGTGGTGGTGGATATGGGTTCGTTGCAAGACGGCTATTGCAGCGATATGACGCGCATGTTGTACCTGGGAACGCCCACCGCCAAAGTGAAGCGCACGTATCGCGCCGTGCTGGAAGCGCAGTTAGCCGGCATCGACGCGGTCCGCGCCGGCGCGCGCACCGCACGCGTGGACGCGGCCTGCCGCAATGTGCTGAAGCGGTATGGCCTGGATGAAGCCTTCATCCATTCCACGGGCCATGGTTTGGGCCTGGAAATCCACGAACCGCCGCGGCTGGGCAAGAGCGACAAAGGGAGTCTGCAGGCAGGCATGGCCGTGACCATCGAACCCGGCGTCTATCTGGAGGGATTCGGCGGCATTCGGATTGAAGACACAGTCATCGTGACGGAAAACGGCTGCGAAATTCTGACGCCCACCACCAAAGAGCTGCGCGTGATTTAGGACGCGCGGGCGGAACCGCCCACGCCACCAAAGACGGAGACTGCATCTACTCCGCTACTTTCACCAACACCTTACCCATGGGACCTTCAGCCAGGCGGGCGAATGCCTTCACCGTGTCCGCGAATGGAAAAACGCTATCGGTTACCGGGCGTTTACCCACGGCATCGAAATGCCTGACAATCTCCACCCAGGCCGCCTGCGCGGCTTCAGGTGAATAATCGCCCACCGATACGCCGCCGATGCGGTTCCGGCGGAAGAACAGCGTCCCCGTATTGAACTCCGGCACCGGGCCTCCGCTGCGGCCTACCACGCTGATGCGCGCGCCATATCCCAGCACGGCGATCACCTGGTTGAAGAGCGCGCCGCCTACGCTATCCACCACCAGGTCCACTTTGCGCGGCGCAATCGCGGCCGTCAGCTTTTTGCGCCAATCGGCGTCAGCCGGATCTTCGACGAAATCCGCGCCCAGTTCCAGCAGTTTCTCAGTCTTGGCCGCGCTGCGCGACAGGCCCACCACCGTCAAGCCCATGGATTTTCCCAGCAGCACGGAAGCTACGCCCACACCGCCCGAAGCGCCCGTCACCAGCAGCACCTGGCCGGCCTGCGGCGGCGCGGCCGGCTCGCTCCATTGCGTCAACGCCTGCCATGCGGTGAGACACACCAGCGGTGCGCCCGCCATTTCCTCCCTCTTCCATCCGGCCGGGACCGGCGCCAGGCTGGCTGCGGGCACCACTACCTTTTCAGCCAGAGTTCCCCATCTGTGAACACCCACGTCGCAGCGCAGAATGGCGGCGATCTCACCCACGCGTGCCTGGTCGACCCCAGGTCCCACGGCGACCACTTCGCCCACCGCGTCGCGCCCCAGAATGTGGGGCAACGGCGGCTTGGCGGGGTACAATCCCCGTGCCAGGAAGGCGTCCGCCGGGTTGAGCGCGGCGAGTTTCACCCGCAGCACCACCTGCCCCGGGCCAGGTTCCGGGTCGGCCACTTCGCCCAACCGCATTTTCTCGACGCCGTCATACGAATCCATCAGCCATGCGCGCATATCCTTATTGTCGCGCCGAGCGGGACGGAATTTTCGGATAATTCTGATGGGTTCCCGCGCCGCTTTACGCCATCTATACAGTGAGGCTTCTTATGAGGGTGCGGCGTGGATCGATGGCATCGGGCTGTTGCCAGGGAGGTGACCGCTGAGTTTATTCCTCCCCATCTTCGCCCTCACCATGGTGATCAGTTCCTGGGTGGCCTGGCGCCGCAGTCCGCTCTATTCGGTCAAGACCACTCTGAAGATTGTCGGGGCTTTTATCCTGGTGGTTGCCAGCGTGATTGGCATGACGAGGGCTTTCACCAGCGACCTGGTGAGTGGTTCGCCGGTAATGGAGGGTGTCCTCATCGGGATCGGCATTATAGCGATTGGAACCGGCGCCACCGGCCTGCTTATCCGCATCACGGATTCGCACATCGCCCAGGTGCCGGCTTCGGTCCGCATCGTCCACACGTACCGCCATCAGTTGCAGCGCTGGATCTGGCACCTCGTCATGGGAGAACTGATCTGCGCCGCCGCTGGCGCGAGCCTTCCCAGTTCCTGGAGTTGGGCGCCCCTGGGGCTAGGCGGTTTCGTGCTGCTGGGATGCGGCCCCATGCTGATGGGGTTTTACATGCGCGCGCGGCGGCTGGACTTTGGCATGACGGCGGTGATGGCCGCCCCGTGGGCACACTGGCAGTATACGCAGGCCGAATGGCAGACGTGGGCGGTGGATCAACTGGCGTTTGAAAAGTCGAAGATCGAAGAGTTCTCATGGCGCCAATGGCTGATTTTCCTGGCATTCTTAGTGGGCATTCTGGCGGTGGGCGCTTTATTTGCCGGGGGAAGCCTCGGGGAAAACCTGATCATCGTAGGCGGCATGACCACCTTTATCATGCTGCTGGTCACCGGGCTGACTTCGTGGGGCCGTCTGAATCTGGGGCGGCGCAACCGCCATTTGCTGGCTGCGCCAAAGGAAACGTGGTTCGGCGCCGAAGGCGTATTTTGCAACGGAGAATTCGTGCCCTGGACCTTGTCCGGCGGCTATCTGATTGAAGCCACCGTGCAGCACGAGGCGCCGGGCCGCCTGATGCTGGTGTTTCAAACCTTCAACGGCTCCACCTCCGCGCTGCAGGTGAGGCGGGCTCTGATCCCGGAAGGCAGCGGCGCGGACCTGGAGATGCTGCAGCAGAAACTGCGCGAAACCTGCCGTACCGCTTCGGTTCACCTGCTGGCGCCTCCCGCCGCGGCGCGTTAGAGTGTGCTGCCCGCTAGGTCCGGGCCAAGCTTGTGGCGAAACCGGGCGAAACCGGGACGGACGCATTTTACGGCTTCGTTTTCCTCTACAACACACGGTGGCGCCCGCGAAACATGCCTCTGTTTGAATGGATAAGTGCTGCGGGATACCATAGCGGCGGGATGAAGGTCGAAAGCGACCAGGCAACCGGCCGGGGCGACCGGTTGCTTCTTTGTAACGGAAGATTCATAATAGGCCGCATTGCTGATTTTGCTGGCCGCCGGAGCACAGAGGTAAAGTGTTCCACGGCGGCACGGAGGTCCCATGTCTCGCATCGTTCGCTGTTCGCTGATCCAGGCAACTAACGCGGCGCCACCCGATTCCTCGCTTGAGGTCACGAAGAAGGCGATGATCGATAAACACGTGGCCTATATCCGGCAGGCAGCGGCGGCGGGCGCGCAGATTGTCTGTTTGCAGGAGATCTTCTTCGGCCCCTATTTCTGCGCGGAACAAACCACGCGGTGGTACGATTTGACGGAACCGGTGCCCGATGGTCCCACCATCCGGCTGATGCAGGAACTGGCGCGCGAACTGCGGGTAGTGCTGATCGTGCCGATTTACGAAATCGAGCAGGCAGGCGTTTACTACAACACGGCCGCCGTGATTCACAACGACGGAACCTACCTGGGCAAGTACCGCAAGACGCATATTCCGCACGTGGCGCCGGGCTTCTGGGAGAAGTTTTATTTCCGGCCCGGCAACCTGGGCTATCCGGTGTTCGACCTGGGCTTTGTGAAGATCGGCGTCTACATCTGCTACGACCGGCATTTTCCGGAGGGCGCGCGGGCGCTGGGGCTGAACGGCGCTGAGATTGTTTTCAATCCCTCGGCCACGGTTGCAGGCCTCAGTGAATACCTCTGGAAGCTGGAGCAACCGGCGCACGCGGTGGCGAACGGCTATTTCGTTGGCGCCATCAACCGGGTGGGAACGGAAGCACCGTGGAACATCGGCGAATTCTATGGCTCGAGCTATTTCTGCGATCCGCGGGGCCGGATCTTCGCCCAGGCGTGCCGCGATCAGGACGAAGTGCTGACGGCCGATCTGGATCTGGACATGATCGCCGAGGTGCGCAAGACGTGGCAGTTTTTCCGCGACCGGCGTCCCGATATGTACGGTTCTCTGGTAAAGGCGTGATCCATGACTAAAGACGAAATTATTCTTGCGAACAAGGAATTTCTGTTCCCCGCGGTATTCCACTACTTCAAGGAGCCGCTGGTTGTAGCGCGCGCCAAGGATCAATACGTCTGGGATGCGGACGGCAATCAGTACCTGGATTTTCTAGGCGGCATCGTGACTGTGAGCGTGGGCCATTGCAATGAAGAGGTCAACGCCAAAGTCCATCGCCAGATGGACACGCTGCAGCACGTTTCCACGGTTTACGCCAATGAACCGCAGGCCGCGCTGGCGAAGAAGATCGCATCGCTCACGCCGGAAGGCAAGCTGACGAAATCGTTCTTCACCAATAGCGGCACGGAAGCCAACGAAACCGCCATCCTGACGGCGCGCTGCTATACCGGCAGTACGGAGATTGTGGCGCTGCGGCATTCCTATCATGGCCGTTCGGCGCAGGCGATGACGCTGACCGGCCAGGGCTCCTGGCGGATTGGCCCGACCAGCGCCGGGGTGGTTCACGCTCACAACGCGTACTGCTACCGCTGTCCGCTGGGCCTGACCTATCCGGACTGCGAAGTAAAATGCGCCGAGGATATGGAGGACCTGATCCGCAGCTCCACCACGGGACGGATCGCCGGCTTCATCGCGGAGCCTATTCAGGGAGTGGCGGGCTTCATCACGCCGCCCAAGGAATATTTCAAAATTGTGGAGCGCATTGTCCGCAATCACGGCGGAATTTTTATCAGCGACGAAGTGCAGACGGCCTGGGGCCGCACGGGACACAAGTGGTTCGGCATTGAACATTGGGGAGTGACGCCGGACATTATGACGGGCGCCAAGGGCTTGGGGAACGGCAGCCCGGTGGGCCTGACGGTGGCCCGGCCGGAAGTTGCCGACTCCGTCAAGGGGCTCACGATTTCGACATTCGGGGGCAATCCGGTCACGTCCACCGCTGCCAAGGCCGTGATCGACTACATCGAAGAGCACCGTCTTCCCGTGAACTGCGCGGAGACCGGCGCATACCTGCGCGGCCACCTGGAAGAACTCCAGAAGAAGCACGAGATTATCGGAGAAGTGCGCGGCATGGGCCTTTTGCAGGCCATCGAACTGGTGGAAGACCGCAAGACCAAAGTCCCAGCGACGGCCGCCACGGCTCAGGCGATGGAAGCGGCGCGCGAACAGGGCCTGCTGTTGGGCAAGGGCGGCATGTTCGGCAACGTGCTGCGGTTTTCGCCGCCCATGAACATCGGCCGCGCCGACGTCGACAACTTCATCGGGATGCTGGACCGGGCTCTTGCGACAGTGGGCGCCGTCACGGCCGGAGGCCGCAGATGAGCCAACCGGCGTTGCCGGTTCCCGATAACCGCGAGCGGTTCCCGGACCTACATCCGGCGCTCACTGCCAACAGCGCGCTGGCCGAAGCCAACCGCTGCCTGTTCTGCTTCGATGCGCCCTGCACGGCTGCGTGCCCCACGCATATCGACGTGCCGGCCTTCATCAAGAAGATTTCCAGCGGCAACCTGCGCGGCTCCGCGCTGACTATTCTGGACGCCAACATTCTAGGCCTGAGCTGTTCCCGCGTCTGCCCGGTGGATGTGCTTTGCGAAGGCGCATGCGTGATGCATCGCAACAACCAGAAGCCCATCGAAATCGGACGGCTGCAGCGGCGCGCGATGGATCACTTTTATTCGCGCGGGGCAGCTCTGCCGGCCAGTTCACCGCCGTGCGGCAAGAGCGCGGCCTGCATTGGCGGCGGCCCCGCATCGCTAGCCTGCGCGGCTGAGCTGCGGCGGCGCGGCTTCGCCGTCACGATCTTCGACAACCGCCCGCTGCCGGGCGGCCTGAATACTTACGGAATTGCGGAGTACAAGTTGCGTCCCAGCGACAGCTTGCGCGAAGTGGAACTGGTTCGCTCACTGGGGGTGGAATTCCGTCGGGCGGACGTGGGGACCACCGTCACGCTGGACGATCTGGAAACCGAATTCGACTTCATCTTCATCGGCGCCGGGCTGGGCGCGATGGACCGGCTGGGTATACCCGGTGAACAATTGCCGGGCGTGCTGGACGCGCTTCACTTCATTGAGCGGTATAAAACGTTTCCCGGCTTCCAGGTGGGCCGCCGCGTGATTGTGATCGGCGGCGGCAATACCGCGATCGACGCCGCCAACGCCGCCAAACGGCTGGGCGCGGAAGATGTTCATCTGTTTTACCGCCGCACCGAAAAGGAAATGCCGGCGTTCCCGTTTGAGTTCCATCATTCGAAAGTGGAAGGCGTACGCTTTCACTGGCTGGCGCAGCCGATTGAAATTGTGGCGCGGGATGGGCGCGCCGCCGCGGTCAAGTTCGCCGAAACACGCCTCGAAGAATCCGATGCCACGGGCCGCCGCCCGGTGGTGGTGGCGCCTGGTTCCGAATTCGAAGTGGCCTGCGACATGGTGATTCCGGCGCTGGGCCAATCGCGTTTCATCGCCGCACTGCATGAATCGCGCGGCATTGCCTTGAACGGCGGCTCGGTGGCAGTGGATCGGGCTACGGGCCGCACCGCCAATCCGCGCTATTATGCGGGCGGCGACTGCGTCAACGGCGGGCGCGAAGTGGTGGACGCGGTGGCGGATGGCAAGCGCGCGGCCGTCGCCATGGCGCGGCAACTGGAAGGATCTACCAATGGCTGATCTGACTACGAATTTCGCCGGCATTCGTTCGCCCAATCCCTTCTGGCTGGCTTCCGGGCCGCCCACCAATTGCGGCGAGCAGATTATGCGCGCCTTTGACAAGGGCTGGGGCGGCGCCGTCTGGAAGACTATCGGCGACCCGATCGTCAACGTCTCTTCGCGCTATTCTTCCGTGGATTGGAATGGCCAGCGCATGATGGGGCTGAACAATATCGAACTGATCAGCGACCGTCCCATCGAAGTCAATCTGCGTGAAATCAGCGAGGTGAAGAAGCGCTATCCGGCGAACGCGGTGATTGCGTCTTTGATGGTGGAATCCAAGCGTGAAACCTGGCACGACATTGTCAAGCGCACGGAAGACGCCGGCGCCGACGGCCTGGAATTGAATTTCGGATGCCCCCACGGCATGAGTGAGCGCGGCATGGGCAGCGCCGTGGGGCAGGTGCCCGAATATGCCTGCATGATCACCGAGTGGGTGAAAGAAGTGGCGCGCACGCCGGTGATCGTCAAGCTGACTCCCAACATCACCGACATTCGCGCGGTGGCGCGCGCGGCCCGGCGTGGCCACGCGGACGCGCTCTCCGCCATCAACACCATCAACTCCATCACGGGCATCGATCTGGACTCACTGACGCCGCGCCCCAACGTGGGCGGCCGTTCGGCGCACGGGGGGTATTGCGGGCCGGCGGTGAAACCGATCGCTCTGCACCTGGTTCAGCAGATCGCTTCAGACCCCGAAGTGGGCCTTCCTATTTCCGGCATCGGCGGCGTTTCCGGGTGGCGGGAAGCCGCCGAATTCATACTGCTGGGATGCGGCACGGTGCAGGTCTGCACGGCGGCCATGCGCTACGGCTACCGCATTGTGGAAGACATGATCGACGGCCTGGGAAACTGGATGGACGAGAAAGGCTTTCGCACCATCGAGGATTTCCGCGGCCTGTCGCTGCCGAAAGTGACCGAGTGGAAGAACCTGGATCTCAACTTCAAGATTGTGGCGCGCATCAATCGCGAGACGTGTATCGGTTGCGATCTCTGCTACATCGCCTGCTGGGACGGCGCTCACCAGTGCATCCACATGGACGGCCACGCGCTGCCCGCCAGCCTGGAAGCGGCCAGCCGCGCCCGCCTGGCGACCACGCCGATTGCAAAGCTGGATGCCGCGGCGCTGCCGCACAACGTGACGCCGTCGATTCGCATTCCGCGCGTCGACGAAGAGGAATGCGTGGGCTGCAATCTGTGCTGGCTGGTTTGTCCGGTGGAAAACTGCATCACCATGGAGCGCATCGATACCGGCAAGCCGCCGCAAACCTGGGCCATGCGCACCGGAGGCCAGGCGTGACGGCTCAGGTGGGACAGACGATCGGTTTACGTCGTCTGTCAGACTGGCGTGTTCTTGAGAAGCATGACAGGCCACGAAAGGCGATGGCCTGTCCCACCTCGGCACGATGAAAATCTTCTATGCCTAACACTCTCATCCGCAACGGCACCGTCGTCACCGCACGGGAAACGCGCCTGGCTGACGTCCTGATTGAAGGCGAGCTGATTAAAGAAGTCCGCGCCGGCATTCCGGCGGACTCCGCCTCCACCATCATCGACGCCGCGGGCATGTATGTGCTGCCCGGGGGCATCGACGCTCACACGCACCTGGACATGCCTTTCGGCGGCACCACGTCGGCCGACGATTTCGAAACCGGCACCCGCGCGGCTGCCTTTGGCGGTACTACGTGCATCGTGGATTTCGCAATCCAGGCACGCGGCACGCGCATGCGAGACGCACTGGACACCTGGTGGAAGAAGGCCGAAGGCCGCGCCTGTATCGATTACGGGCTACACATGATCGTCACGGATCTGGGCGCTTGCGGCCTGGAAGACATGGACGAGATGGTGAAGGAAGGCGTAGCCAGCTTCAAGCTGTTCATGGCCTATCCGAACGTCCTGATGGTGGATGACGCGACCATCTTCAAGTCGCTCTCGCGGACCGCCAAGAACGGCGCGCTGATTTGCATGCACGCGGAAAACGGCAGCGTGATCGATGTGATTGTGGCGCGCGCTTTGGCGGAAGGCAAGACCGCGCCCATCTACCACGCCCTGACACGGCCGGTGCGCGCGGAAGCGGAGGCCGTCCACCGCGCCATCGCCCTGGCTGAAATCGCCGGTGCGCCGGTATACATCGTCCATCTCTCGTCGGAATTGGCGCTCAACGAAGTGCGCGAGGCGCGCGACCGCGGGGTTCCGGCCTTCGCCGAAACCTGCCCGCAGTATCTGCTGCTCTCCATCGAGGAACTGCAGCGGCCCAATTTCGAAGGCGCGAAGTACGTGTTCACGCCGCCTCTGCGGCCCAAAGAGAACCAGCCCAAACTGTGGGACGGCCTCAAGGACGACCACCTGCAGGTGGTCTCCACCGACCATTGCCCTTTCTGTTTCGAAGATCAGAAGATTCTCGGCAAAGACGATTTCACCAAGATTCCCAACGGCGGCCCGGGCATTGAGAACCGGCTGCAATTGATCCATCACCACGGCGTCAATTCCGGCAAGCTCTCGCTCAACCGCTTCGTGGAGATTGCTTCCACGGCGCCCGCTCGCATCTTCGGCATGTATCCGCAAAAGGGCGAAATCGCCGCTGGCAGCGACGCCGATCTGGTGGTCTGGGACCCGCACTCGGCCTACACCATCAGCGCCAAGACGCATCACATGCGGGTGGACTACTCCATGTTTGAGGGCTTTGAATGCCGCGGCAACGCCCGCACGGTGCTCTCGCGCGGCGAGGTTATTGTGGATGGAAACAGGTTCCTGGGAAAGCCGGGACGGGGACGGTATCTGAAGCGCGCGGCGCGCGGAGGCGCGTGGAAGTGAGGTTTTCAGGGCAAGCTAAAGCATGCCCCACCTGGCCGGACTGCGCCCGGCTGCACCGATTGGCCATCGGGGCGCAGGATACCATCCTGCCCCACAGGAACGAGGCTGCGCGATTGCGGCTTGTGTCATGAACGCGCACGATCCCACTCTCTACAACGAAGACCTCGCTCCCATTCCCAAGGAGCGACGCACGTGGGGCACTTATAATTACGCCTCGCTGTGGGTGGCAATGAGCGTCTGCATCCCCACGTATATGCTGGCGTCCGGGTTGATCGCCGGCGGCATGAGCTGGTGGCAGGCCATCGGCACCATCCTGCTGGGTAACCTGATTGTGCTGGCGCCCATGCTGCTGAACGCGCACGCCGGCGCCAAATATGGCATCCCTTTTCCGGTTTTCGTGCGGGCGTCTTTTGGCGTACGCGGGGCCAACATCCCGGCCGTGCTGCGCGCGCTGGTGGCCTGCGGCTGGTTTGGGATTCAAAGCTGGATTGGGGGCCAGGCCATTTATTCCATGCTCAGGATTGTCTGGCCGGCGGCCGGAAACATGGCGGGCGGCCAGTGGGTCTGCTTCTTCGCCTTCTGGCTGCTGAACATCGCGGTGATCTGGCGCGGCATCGATACCATCCGGTTTCTGGAGGGCATCGGCGCGCCGTTTATGTTGGGCGTCGGGCTGCTGCTGCTGTGGTGGATCTCCGGCAAAGCCGGCGGCCTGGGTCCGGTATTGAGCGCGCCCAGCCAATTCCACTCGGCGGCCGCGTTCCTGCGCTTCTTCATCCCGTCGCTGACTGGGATGGTGGGTTTCTGGGCTACGGTGGCGCTCAACATTCCAGATTTTACGCGCTACGCGAAATCGCAAAAGGCGCAGATGCTGGGCCAGGCGCTGGGCCTGCCCGCCGCCATGACGCTCTACTCGTTTATCGGCGTGGCGGTTACTTCGGCTTCCGTGGTTTTGTTCGGGACGGCCATCTGGGATCCGGTGGTGCTGCTGGGCAAATTCAACCAGCCGGTGGTGGCTTTGATCGCCCTGGTAGCCTTGCTGGTGGCTACACTCAACACCAACGTTGCGGCCAACGTAGTGTCGCCTTCCAACGATTTTTCAAACCTCAACCCGCGGCTGATTTCCTTTCGCACGGGCGGCCTGATTACCGGCGTGGTGGGAATTCTGATGATGCCCTGGAAGCTGCTCACCAGCTTCAGCTCCTACATTTTCGGCTGGCTGGTGGGCTATTCGGGCCTGCTCGGACCTATCGCGGGCGTGATGATTGCGGATTATTTCCTGGTCCGCCGCGCGCACCTGAAGGTGGAAGACCTTTACCGCCGCGGCGGAATCTACGAATACGATGGCGGCGTCAATTTCAAAGCCGTCGCCGCACTGGCCGCGGGAATCGTGGTGGCCCTGGTGGGGCTGGTGGTTCCACCGCTGCGCTGGCTTTACGATTATGCTTGGTTTATAGGCTTCGGCGTCTCTGGCGCCGTGTACGTGGTATTGATGCGGCGCGTCGAGGCGCCTGTCCGGGAGGGGGAAGCATGACTGCAACAGATCCGACCATTTCACTGGTTTCGTTTTACATCAACGGCAATTGGGAAAGACCCGCGGGGCGGTCCGGCGGGACGGTGATCAACCCGGCCACCGGGGGCGTGCTCGCCGAGGTGCCCTACGCCGAAGAGGCGGATATCGATCGCACCGTCCGGGCCGCACATGAGGCCTTCCTCAAGTGGCGCGACGTGCCGGTGGTGGATCGCGTGCAAGTTCTGTACCGCTACAAAGCCCTGCTCGACAAACACACAGCCGATCTTGCCAACATCCTGACGCGTGAAAACGGCAAGACCGCCGAAGATGCCAGAATGGAAGTCCGCCGCGCCATTCAGATGGTGGAAGTGGCCTGCGGCATGCCCACGATGATGATGGGCGATTCGCTGAACGACGTGGCAGCCGGCCTGGATTGCAAGACCATCCGCCAGCCTATCGGCGTCTGCGCCGGCATCACGCCTTTCAATTTCCCGGCCATGGTACCCATGTGGATGTGGCCCTTCGCCATCGCGGCCGGCAACACGTTCGTCCTCAAGCCTTCGGAAAAAGTGCCGCTCACTCCCAGTTTCGCCATCCAGTTACTGCACCAGGCCGGTGTGCCGAAGGGCGTCATGAACCTGGTGCACGGCGACAAGCGGTCGGTGGACGCGCTGCTGCACCATCCGCTGGTGAAGGCCGTCTCCTTTGTGGGATCCACTCCCGTCGCGAAGTACATTTACACCACCGCCGCCGCGCAAGGCAAACGGGTGCAGGCGCTGGGCGGCGCCAAGAACCACCTCATCGTAATGGACGATGCGGACATGCCGAAGACGGTGGAAGCGATCATCAGTTCGGCATTCGGCGCCGCCGGCGAGCGCTGCCTGGCCGGCAGCGTGCTGGTCCCGGTGGGCGATGCCGCAAGGCCGCTGCTGGATCTTCTGGTGGCGCGCACGAAAGCCGTCACTGTCGGCGACGGTTCAGAAAACGGGATTGAGATGGGCCCGCTGGTGACGGCCGACCATTGCCAAAAAGTGACCGGGTACGTGGAGAAAGGCGTTGCGGAAGGCGCGATCCCTTTGGTGGATGGACGCCAGCATACGCCGTCCGGCAGCAAAGGCCATTTCCTGGGTCCCACGATTTTCGATCACGTTACGAAAGACATGTCGATCGCCAGGGAAGAAATTTTTGGCCCGGTGCTTTCGGTAATGCGCGTCAAGACGCTGGACGACGCCATCGAGCTGGTAAACCAGTCGCCCTTTGGAAACGCTACGGCCATCTTCACCAGCAGCGGCAAATCGGCGCGGGAATACTCTTCCCGATGCGAAGTGGGGATGGTGGGTGTGAACATCGGGGTGGCCGCCCCGATGGCCTTTTTCCCGTTCGCCGGGTGGAAGAACTCCTTCTTCGGGGATCTGCACACCCACGGCAAGGACGCGGTAGCGTTCTACACAGAGCAAAAAGTCATCATGAGCCGATGGTTCTA
>Ga0182030_10002934_pt1 | contig 36294 bp, 35 predicted proteins | sample 812S3MmetaG_FD_121299 | JGI IMG/M metagenome (GOLD analysis project Ga0182030, IMG submission 121299) | Permafrost microbial communities from Stordalen Mire, Sweden - 812S3M metaG (Illumina Assembly) | ecosystem: Environmental > Terrestrial > Soil > Wetlands > Permafrost | place: Sweden...
CAGGCGGTCCGACACCTCGTCGCTGTGCAGCAGCACGACGACCTTGTTGTTCATCGAGTTGGCCAGGTCCTGGTAACAGGCCTCGAGCACCTCGGACTGCTGGGGACCACCGCGCAGCGCGTAGTGGCTGGCCGTCAGTCCGTGCTCGAAATAGGCGCTGAGGTTCTGCATAACCGGCAGGATCGAGATGACCCTTCCGAACCCCTGGTGCTTGAGCCAGAGCAGTTCCTCGTCGCGACGCACGCGACGGTGCACGGTCGTCGATCCACCGGGGCGCTCGGAGACCGCAAGGATGTCCTTGTAGACCCAGGTGAAGCTACGAGGCTGTATGCCCGCTGCCCACTTGCCCCTCACGCCACTACCTCCTGCACGGGTCGTACGAGCAACTCACGCAGCTGCACGGCGGCCACGGCGTCATGTACTCGAACCATACTGACACCTTGGAGCATCGCCCACGCCGCGGTGGCGAGGGACCCCTCCAAACGTTGGTCCACGTCAAGGCTTTCGCGGCCGAGCTCCGCGAGAAATCGCTTGCGGCTGGTACCGATGAGCACGCCAGCGTCGTAGCGTCGGGCGAGCGCGACGAAGTGCTCGCAGTTGGCCAGCAGCGCCAGGTTGTGCTCGGTCGTCTTACCGAAGCCAATGCCGGGATCGAGCCACAGGCGCTTGACGTTGGCGTCGCGCGCCCTGCGCGCGACGTCCTCGAGGAAGTCGCTCACCTCGGCCACGACGTCGTGGTAGGTCGGATGATCCTGCATGGTCGCCGAGTGGCCCTGACGGTGCATGGCCACGTAGCCCACGCCAAGCTCGCCGGCCACCTCGAACAGCGAGCTCGAGACGTCGTTGATGATGGTGGCGCCCTCTCGAACGCAGGCTCGAGCGACCGCCTCCTTTTGGGTGTCGATCGACACCATCCCCTCCCGGGAGAGCGCGGCAACCACGGCGAGCACGCGCGACATCTCCTCTTCGACGTCCACGGGAGCAGCTCCCGGTCGGGTTGACTCCCCCCCGACGTCCACGACGTCGCAGCCGGCGTCAAAGTGCGCGCGGCCCCGGGCCAGCGCCTCGTCGGCCGCGATCGTGCGCGACGCGGGAAAGAATGAGTCGGGCGTCGTGTTCACGATGCCCATCACCCAGGGGCTCAGCGCCACGTAGACCTTCGCTGATGGATGTACTGCAGCGCTTCGGCGCGGTAGGCAACGTCGTCGCGAAAGACGCCACGCACGGCCGACGTGACGGTGGTGGAGCCGGCCTTCTTCACCCCGCGCATCGACACGCAGAAGTGCTCGGCCTCGATCACCACGATCGATCCCTTGGGCTTCAGCTCACGCTCCATGGCCTCGACGATGTCGGTCGTCATGCGCTCTTGGACCTGGAGACGGCGCGCGAAACCCTCGACGAGACGGGCCAGTTTCGAAAGTCCGGTGATGCGCCCGTCCGGTCCGGGGAGATACGCCACGTGCGCCAGTCCGGTGAAGGGAACCAGGTGGTGCTCGCACAGCGAGATGAAGGGGATGTCACGAACCATCACCATCTCGTCGTGACCGGCCTCGAACGTCACGCGCAGGTGCTCGCCGGGGTCCGCTTCCAGCCCCTCGAAGAGCTCGACGTACATGTCGGCGATGCGTCGCGGCGTCTCGACCAATCCCTCTCGCGTAGGATCCTCGCCGATCGCCTCGAGCAGTTCACGAACGAGCGACTGGACCCGATCGTGGTCGACCACGCCTAGGCCTCGCCGGTGTAGGTGTAGATCGCGTCCAGGTTGCGGTAGCGCTCGTTCACGTCCAAGCCGAACCCGACGACGAAGTCGGCCGGTATCGAGAAGCCGACGTACTTAAGGGACTGCTCCACGCGCTGCTCGCCCACCTTCAGCAGCAGCGCGCAGACTTCGAGGCTGCGTGGGTCGCGCGCGCCGAGGTATTGGCGCAGGTAGTTGAGCGTGAGCCCGGAATCGACCACGTCCTCGACGATCAGCACGTCGCGCTGGGCGAGGTCGACGTCGAGGTCCTTCACGATGCGCACCACGCCGCTCGTCTTGGTGGCGGCGCCGTAGGAGGACACCGCCATGAAATCGACCTCCACGGGCAGTTCAATGGCGCGCATGAGATCGGCCATGAAGTTGATCGCCCCCTTGAGCACGCAGACCAGCAGCGGTGGGTTGTCGGCGTAGTCCCTCGTGATCTCTTGACCCAGCTCGTGAATGCGTTGGCGCACCTGCTTGGCCGAGACGACGACCTCGCCGAGGTCGTGCTTGGCCCACTGGGCCGTGAAGTCGTCGGATGAATGGCTACCCATGTGTGGCCAGCGTAGTGGAGGGCTACTCGAGCGTGAGGTGCTGGCCGCTTCGCGAGAGCCGTCGGCCGCCGCTCAGTTCGGTCGCGACCACCGTGCCCCGCACGACGTCGAGGCAGCGCTGCACCTCGTCCGCGGATGGCGGGTGCTGTCCGTCGCCTCGATCGACGCTTCGAAGCTGGACCCTCAGCCAACGCCGCAGGCGTGCCGCGGGCCAGGTGCGCAGCTCGCGACAATCGGCCTCGTGCAGGCTCACGTCGCTCGCGCCCAACTCGTCGAGCCAAACGCGCTCGTCGTGCATCAGACGGGCCTGACGAGCGAGGACCGGCACCACGTCGCGGCCGGCCACGTCGTCCATGAGGGCCACCAGTTCGTGGCGCACGCGATTGCGCTGGAAATCGGCGCTGTCATTCGTCTCGTCGTGCAGGGCACGGTGACCGGACGCGTCCACGAAGCCGTGCAGCTGCGATCGTCGCACGTCGCGCAGCGGCTTCGTGGGGTCGTCCACCATCGGGGACATGCCGTCGAGGCCGCCGCCGCGAAGCATGTTGATCAGCACCGTCTCGACCAGGTCGTCCATGGTGTGCCCGGTCATCACGCCGCTCGGCATGGCCTGGCGCCGCGCCGAGCGGGCACGGGCCTCGAAGTTGCCACCCAGCTCGACGACAACGTCGTGGCGGACGAAACCCGCCCCCAGCGACGTGGACAACGCGCGTACGTATTCGGCGTCACTGGCGCTGGTGGGACGGGCGTGGTGATCGACGTGGTGCACCGTTACGACGAGGCGCGCCTCCAACGCCAGGAGCAGGAGCCCCAGCGAATCCGGCCCCCCCGATACGGCCAGGTCGACCGGTGTGGCGGGTTCGGGAAAGTGACACTCGAGGAGCAGGGTCTTCGCGTTCGACGTCATCTCCGTAGGCTACGCAACGACCCGCTGCTGTGGTCGGGCGAAGCGCGCGCCCCAGAGTCGTGCGCCCAGAAACAAGACCGCGCCGATCGAGCCGACGAAGAACCCGATCGGCAGGTTGAACGTGTACGAACCGGCGATGGAGAGCCACACGGTCACGAGCGCGAGCGCGACGGAGAGTGCGATGGCCCGGCCGGGTCGCGAGGACAGGAGCCGAGCGGCGGCCGGCGGTCCGATCATGAGCGAAAACGTGAGGAGCGCACCGACGACGGGCACCGTCAGGGCGGTCGAGAGCGCCAGCACGACGAGAAATATTGTCTCGATCAACGTTGCGTTGAGGCCCCGCGCTTCAGCCAGTTCGGGCGCGACGGACGTGAAGACGAGCGGACGAAAGAGCAGGACGAGCGCCGCGAGGCAGAGCACGCCGAGCGCGAACACGGGCAGGATCTCGCTCGCGCTCACGCCGAGGATCTCGCCGAAGAGCAGAGCGTTGATCGCCGGCTCGTAGACGCTACTGAGCGTCAGGAACGCGGCACCCAGGGCCAGCATCAGCACCAGCGACAGGGCGGTGGCGACGTCGTTTCGCGTGCGACGACTCGTCGCCCCGATGCCGAGCGCCGCGAGGACGGCGAAGGAGACGAGGCCGAACAGGGGATTGACACCGACGAGCGTCGCTCCGGCCGCGCCGGCGAAGGCGCCGTTGGGGATGGCGTGAGCGGGAAAGGAGGCCCCGCGCAGCACGACGAAGAACCCGACGGCGCCCGCGAGCGCCGCCACGATCGTCCCGCTGATCCAGGCGTTGGCCATGTAATTGGAAAACATGGTCAGTGCCAACCAATCGGATCGCCCGCGTTCGCGACGCGCGGTTTCGTCGGGGTCCTTGCGTGGCGCCATCGCTGCAGCACGCTCGCCACACCGAACTCGACGACTACCACGACGACGACGAAGAAGCTGACCGGCAGACCCCGGTGCGAGGGGAACCAGTAGAAGCTGTCGTACGCGAGCACGACGCCCAGGACCGTGGCGCCCACGCCCAACGCCATCGCCACCGCGACACCGACTCCGAATCGCCCCACCACCTTGAGCGCACTCGCCGGCGGTCCGATCAGCAGGGCCGTCGAGAGGATCGAGCCGATGACGATTGCCGAGAGGCCGACCGAGACCGCCAGAACCACCATGAAGACGAAGCCAACGGCGCGCAGGCGAACGCCCTTGGCGAACGCCAGCTCGGTGCTCACGGAGCTGAGCAGCAGGGGGCGGCCAATGATCGCCACGACCACGAGCACGGCGACGCTCAGGACGAAGACCTCGGGCAGCGTGGACGACTGCACGGTGAAGATCGATCCGAAGAGGATCAGCTGCGTCGTGCCGGTAGCCGAACTGTGCGTCGCAGAGAGGTACAGGAAGAGCGCGGCCAAGCCCATGGCGGCGCCGAGCACGACGCCCGTCGCAATGTCGCGACCCTTGACGCGCTGCACGCCGATCACGTCCATCGCCGCGGCGCCGACGACGCCCCCGCCGATGAATCCGGCCAACGGCGCCACGCCCGCGAGGAACGCCCCCGCCCCGCCCGCGGTCGCGACGTCGGTGAGCGCGTGACCGGCGAAGGACTGGCCGCGCAGCACGGTGAAGATTCCCACCACGGCGCTGACCACGGCCACGACAGCCCCGACGGCCAGCGCGTTGTCCACCGAGTGGTTGGCGAACAGACCCGGTTCGATGAGCCAGTCGAACAACGCTATTCCACGACTAGTTCCGGGTGGTTCGCCGCGGTGAAGCTCTGGCCACTCTCCTCGCCGACGACAACCATCACCCGTCCGTGCACGCGCAGCACGTCGACGTGATGGCCGTAAAGAGCGCTCAGCACGTCGGGACGAACCACCTCGTCGGTGGTGCCGCTCGCCACCCGGGCGTTGGCGATATAGACGACGCGATCCATCACCGAAAGCAGCGGATTCATCTCGTGGGCCGAGAGGAAGATCGCCACCCGCTGTTGGCGCGCCACTTGATGCAAGAGTCCGATGATCTCCTGGACGCTGCCGGGGTCGAGATTCGACAACGGCTCGTCGAGCAGCAGCAGTTCGGGCCGGCTCACGAGCGCGTGCGCGATGAGCACACGTTGTTGCTCGCCCCCCGAGAGTCCGCCGACTTTGCGATCGGCGAAGTCCTGGGCGTCGACGGCGTGCAGCATCTCCTCGACGGCCTGATGGTCCGCGCGGGTGCGTCGCTTGAAACCGAGACGATTCCCGTCAATGCCGAGCGCCACGAGGTCGCGAGATCGAATCGGCATATCAGGATCGAAGAGGACCTTTTGGGGCACGTAGCCGATCGAACGATTCAAGCGTTGCAGCGCCTCGCCACGAATCGTGACCCGACCTCGCGCCACGGTCTGAAGGCCGAGGATCACGCGAAAGAGCGTCGTCTTGCCCGACCCATTGGCTCCGATCAGACCCGTGAACTCGCCCTGGTCGATACGGAAGTTCACGTCTGACAGAATCTCTCGGCCCTCGATGGCGACGTCGACGTCCTCGACGCGCAGCAGTTCGCCGCCGCCGGCATTCTTTCGTTCGTCGCTCATTTCAGCTCCTTCGTTGACGTCTTGGAAATCAGGGCTTTCGCCAGCGCGGCGATCTCCGCCTTCATCCACGACTGGTAGTCGTAGCCGGGCGTGGGCATCGTCTCGTAGACCGCGACCACGGGCACGCCAGACTTCTCGGCGAGGGCTCGCAGACCGGCCGTCACGGTGCTCGAGACCTGCGCGTTGTAGCAAAAGACCTTCACACGATGCGAGGTGAGGAGGGACTGCTGCACGGAGATGTCCTCGGGCGACGGGTCGACGCCGTTCATCACATTGGCTTGGAATCGAAAGGGCGTCAGATTGTCGAGGCCGAGCGCCTTCAGCAGGTAGTCGGCCACCGGTTCTGTCGTCGCCACCGCGGAACCCACGAAGCGATGGCGGAACGCTGTGATCACCGACTCCACCCCCGAGATCGAACGTTGGAAGCTGCGCAGCCGGTTCGCAAAGTAACTGGCGTGCTGCGGTTCGATGCGCGCCAGGTCCCGCTCGATCCTTGCCGCTGTCGTCGTCACGTACGCCGTGTCGTACCACAGGTGTGGGTTCTTCGTGTCCTGGGGCAAACCGAGAAGTGTCTGGACCTCGATAACGTCTCGCGAGCTGCTCGGCGACGCGGACTCGAGCTGGTTCATGAATTGGTCGTAGCCCAGGCCGTTCTGCACGACGAGCTCGGCGCTCGCGATGGCCCGGGCCACACTGGTGCTGACCTCAAAGGAGTGCGGATCCGTGTTGGGGTCGCTCATGATGGCGCTCACCTGCACGTAACGTCCGCCGATCTGGGAGATCACGTTGGCGTACTGGTTCTCGGCGCCCACCGCACGTATGACGCCCGGCACGCTCGACGGACCACTGGCGCAGGCGCTCAGGCCCAGTGCCGTGACCGCGATGACCGCCGTCATCACCACGACGTGTCCTCGGCGAGCCCTTCGGACCCTCTCCTCCCCAGCCCTTCTCAGAATCATTCTAACTACGTTAATCAGAATCATTCTAGAAAGCAACTCAAGAGTTGGTACGCTGGTGGCGTGGTCATCGCTCGAAACACCGTCCAACGCCGCGAGGTCATCAGCGTGCTCGACGGCGTCCAGGGTTTCGTCAGCGCGCAGGAATTGCACGGGATCATCGCTCGCGAGGGCCGCCAGATAGCCCTCGCCACGGTGTACACCCAACTGAAGAAGTTGGTCGAGAGCGGCGAGGTCGACGTCGTCATGACCGACCGTGGCGAGAGCCTCTACCGGCGTTGCCACGTCGATGAGCACCACCACCACCTGGCCTGTCGAGAGTGCGGCGCGACGGTAGAGGTCGATGCGCCCGAGCTGGAGAAGTGGGCCAACGAGATCGGGGAGCGCAATGGATTTGGCGAACTGCGTCACGTGCTCGAGCTGAACGGAGTCTGCCCCGAATGTCAATCGAGCTAACGCTTCGCCCCGAGGTTCGCGGCCCGCTCAGCGTGTACGGCGTCGAGCACATGCGCCACTTTGGCATCGATGCGTTCGTCACCGATCGTTTCGGGGGCGTGAGCGTCGCCCCCTACGACACGCTCAACCTCGCCGAACACGTCGGTGATCAGCCCGAGCACGTGCGCGAGAATCGCCGCCGCGTCGTGGACGCCATCGGCGTCGACCCACAAGACTTCGTCACCTCGAGCCAGGTCCACGGCAACACCGTGATCGACGTCGACGCGACGCTGCGCGCCACCGAGGGCGACGCGCTGGTGACGTCCCAGTCGGGTGTCGCCCTCGTGGTACTCGTGGCCGACTGCGTGCCCGTGCTGCTCGTGGACGAATCGACGTCGCGATTTGGCGTCGTGCACGCGGGCTGGCGCGGGCTGGTGGCGGGAGTGCTCGCAAGCACCTTGGCCCACTTCGAAGATCCCAGTGCCGTGCACGCATTCATCGGTCCGTGCATCTCGCGCGAGGCGTACCAGGTAGGTCCCGAGGTGGCTGGACACTTCGCGGGAACACCTGGATCCCTCTACGACGATGTGGGTGACCGTTCGCGCCTCGATCTTCGTCGGGTCGTCGAGGTCCAGCTCGACGAATTGGGCCTGCTCGAGGGCCACGTGACGTGCGCGCGACAGAGCACCGACGGCGGCGAGGTCTTCTTCAGCGATCGCGCTCAGCGGCCGTGCGGCCGATTCGGACTCGTGGCGAAGCGCTCGTCGTACTATGAGAGCCACATGGACGAAGACCCCGCTTGAGCGCGCGCGGCGAACTCTTCACGTACGTCGGCCTCGACGTTGCCGACACCTCCTTGACCGCCCACTTCGAGCTTGACGGACGGGAGTTCCGCGAGGTCGCCACCTTCGAGGGTGTCGGCCCCCTCACCACGCCGGCGTCGCAGGCGGCGGCGAACCTCTGGTACCTATTGGCCGGGCTCTCGTACTACAAGGCCGGCGCGCCAAAGCGCGTGGACCTGGCGACGACGCCCATCGGTCCGGCGGGCCGGGCTCTCTTTAGCGGCGCGCTGCACGACGGACTCGCCGAGTTCGCCTTTCGCAACGACGTGTCCCTCGATGACGTCGTCGTCGAGGGTGGCGTCGACGCCCGCGCGCAGTCGCCGATCCTCGACACCAACCAGGTGCTCACCCCCTTCGGCGGCGGAATCGACTCGGTCGTGACCGTGAACGAGCTGCGCAGCCGCCTGGACCAGGCTCTCTTCATCGTGAGTCCGGCGAGCGGGCGCTTCACGCCCCTAGAGGAGACGGCTCACGTGACGGGGCTGCCGATCGTGCGAGTCACTCGATCCCTCGACCCGCAACTGCTCAACGACGACGCGACGCTGCTGCGGGGCCACGTTCCGGTCACGGCCATGATCACGATGCTCGCCGCCACCGCCGCCGTCGCGTCGGGGCGTGGCGGCGTGGCGATGAGCAACGAGCACTCCGCGTCGTCACCCAACCTTCGCTGGAACGGTTCCGACGTCAACCACCAGTGGAGCAAGTCCCTCGTCGCCGAGAAACTCATTGCGTGCGCGCTCGGCGAGGTCATCGACGCCGAGCTCGTGGTCGCGAGTTACCTCAGAGACAGGAGCGAGTTGTGGGTGGCCGCGGTCTTCAGCCGCCTGGTCGAATTCCATCACGTCTTTCGCAGTTGCAACCTGGCGTTCACGCAGGCGAGCGAACGGCGGGCGAACGCCTGGTGCGGCGAATGCGACAAGTGCCTGTTCATCAATCTCATCTTGGCGCCCTTCCTGTCGAGGGAAGCCCTGCGAGGGATCTTCTCCTGCGAGCCGCTGAGCGACCCGGCGCGTTTCGAACAACTGCGCACGCTCGTGGGGCTCGGCGTCGAGCACAAGCCCTTCGAGTGCGTGGGCGACCCCGACGAGAGCGCCGTGGCGCTCGCCAAGGTGAGCGCACTCGGCGAATGGGCGGATGTCACGCACCTCGGCGAGCTTGCGCTGCTCGCCAGCCCCGACCGCGACTTTGACGAACTCCTCACCCCACAAGGACCGAGCCGTGTTCCGGCCCACTGGCTTCGCTAGCCTCGCCGCCCGGCGCGTGGGCATCTTCGGTTACGGCGTCGAGGGGCGCGCCACGCTGGCGCGCGTCTACGACATCGCGGCCAGCGTCGTCATCGTCGACGACGCCACGGACGTGGCACCGGGCGTGCTGGTCAATGGCGACGGCGGCCACGAGGCGCTGCTCACCTGCGACGTCGTCTTCAAGAGCCCCGGCATTCCACGCCACCGCGCCGACGTGCTCGACCTGGAAGCCCACGGCGTCACGGTCTGCTCCGCGCTCAACCTCTGGTTCCACGACGCGGACCGAGAACGGGTCGTGGCCATCACCGGCACCAAGGGGAAGTCGACCACGACGGCGCTCGTCACCTACTTCCTGGAATGCCTCGGCGAACCGGCCCAGCGGCTCGGCAACATCGGACAACCTCCCTACGACCCCGACGTCGATACGTCGAGAGGCTGGCTGGTGCTCGAGGTATCCAGCTTCCAATGCGTCGACCTGGAAATAGCGCCGGCGCTCATCGTGGTGACGTCGCTCGGCGACGACCACATTGACTGGCACGGTTCGGTGGAGAAGTATCGCGACGACAAGCTTTCTCTCACCCGCCACGAGGGCTCGCACCGGACCCTCGTGCCCGACAACGCGACGTTCCACGAGGTCAGCCACCAACTCGGCGGGGAGGTGACGTTCGTCGCGCCCGATGAGTCGAACCTGGCGAGCGCCCTCGGGCTTCTTGGTGCGCACAGTGACAGCAACGTCGCCCTGGCCCTGGCCGCCGTGTCGGCGTTGACCGGTCGACCGGTCGAGGAGATACGCTCGCTCGTGCTCGAGACTTCGGCCTCCTTCGTCCCCCTGAGCGGTCGTCTCACACTGGTGGCGAGCGACCGGCTCGGCGATGCCACGCTGCGCTACGTGGACGACGGGCTGGCGACGTCGGTCCTCCCGGCAGTGGCGGCCCTCGAAGTGTTCGCCCTCGAACCCGTGGCGCTCATCGCGGGCGGTTTCGATCGCGGCGTCGACTACCACGCGCTGGCCCGAGCGGTCGTCGCGCGCACCCCCGCGACGATGCTGCTCACCATGGGCGACGCCGGCCATCGCGTCGCAGACCTGGTCCGCGAACTGAGTCCCAAACTCGAGCAGGCGACCTTTGACTCGATGGACGACGCCGTGCGAATGGCCCGGAACTTCCTGTCGGGCGGCGGCGTCGTGCTGCTCTCGCCGGGCGCACCGAGTTTTGACCGCTACAAGAACTGGGAGGAGCGCTCCCACGACTTCACACGAGCGGTGCGCGAACGCTAGAGCGTCGCCGAGCTAGAGGTTCGTCGACACGAACTGCTGTAACGCCCTCTGGAGCGCTGGCGAGAACGCGAGGTTTTTCGTGTAGTTGGCCGCCGACCCCGACGGATCCACCTTCAACACGTGGTCGACTCCCACCAGGTGGACGAACTGCACCGACGCGCCGGCCGACGAGAGACCTTGCGCGATGCGCTCGACCTGCGAGCACGAGACCTGCACGTCATCGTTGCTACAGGTGAGAAACACCGCCGTCGCGGCGGGCACCGTCGCGGCCAGGGACATCGGGTCGAACTGGTCGGACTGGTAGAGGAACTTCGCGGTCGCGGCGTTGAGGACGCTGTCCAGCCCGTAGGGAAGATCCTCCTTGACCTTCCCGGTAGCACGCAGGCGGGTCACGGCCTCGTCGAGCGTGGTGTCGACGGTGTCGGCGAGCTTCTTGGTTATCGCCCCGGCCTTCAACTGGGCCGCGACCTGAGCGTCGACCTGGACCGTGATGAGCGACAGGTAGCGAAGGCTCAACGGCTCGAGGAGACCGAGCGCGTGAATCGCCGGCGCGCTGCCCGCGTGGCCGGTGGCGAGCAACAGGGCGAAGAGCGCGCCCTCGCTTTGGCCGAACACGCCCAGGCGCTGGTCGTCCACCCCCTTTTGCGACGCCAGAAACTTGAGGGCCGAGAGCGACTCCTGCTCGAAGGGCTTGATGCCGATCGAATCAATCTTGTTCACGAAGGGCCCGAGCCCGGTCTTGCCGCTGCCCAACTTGTCGTAGCGAAGGCTGGCCACGCCGTCGAGGCTCAGCCAGTCGGCCAGCGTCTTGAGCGTGTTGATCGGTCCCGGCTCGACGCTGCTGTTGCCATCGCGATCGGTGGAGCCGCTGCCCGCGATGAGCAGGACCGCCGGCACCGAGCCCTTCTCGGCGACGGGGTGACGATAGGTGGCGTAGATGGTGAGGCCACCCGAGCGAAAGGAGACGTCCTGGTCAACCCACTTGACGCTCGCCGATGACGAGAGGGTCGTCGTCGTGGTGGCACTCTCGACCGTAACGGCGGGGAGCCCGACCCACGCGACAACGCAGAACAGCGCGACACTCGACAGGAATCGCCTCAGGGATGTCGTCCGGTCGCGAAGCGGTACCGCCATGGAGCCTGAGAGGAGATTCGAACTCCTGACCTACGCATTACGAATGCGTTGCTCTACCGACTGAGCTACCCAGGCGCAGGGAAGATACTACCCGATGGCCCGGACACGACCCCGGCGGCTCACAACTCCATCAACGAAAGCATCAGGTCGTTCAACAACAGGCCTTCGTCGATGTTGAGCGCCAGACGCTTCGACGTCCGCGCCACCGCGTCGATCGCGCGCAGCGACGTGGCGACCCGGTACTGGCCGCGGGACTCTCCGTCCTCCACCTCTTCGAGGCTCTCGACCAGACGCTCTCGATACACGTTGGTCAGCGCGCTGAGGCCGAATCGCAGCTCCTCGATTCGAAAGCGGCGCTGCTCGCGCTTGAACTGCGCCTCGATCTCCTTGCGGTTGGCGACCGAGCGCTGACCCATCTCCCGGGCGTCCAGTGTCAGGTGCTCCATCTCTTCGTCCTGCACCTGCTGCAGCGGGGCGATGGCGGCGTCCAACGCCTGGGAGATCTCCAAGGCGAGCGCCGTCGACGTCGCCGGCGTGCCCGTCAATCGCTGCGGCACCGACTGCCACTGCTTGATGCGTTCGCCCAGCGCCGGGTCACGCACCAACACCCTGGCCCGCGCCAGATTGCCGTTGGCCGCCAGCGCGGCCGAGCGCGCCGTCGTCTCGTCAGCTCCCTCGCGGCTCAGAATCTCCTGGAGTTCACGCTCGCTTATCCCCTTGAGCTTCACCTCCACGCATCGCGATACGACCGTGTCGAGCTGCTCGGGCACGTCGTGAGCCGTCAGGAGGAAGATCGTGCGCGTGGGCGGCTCCTCCAGCGACTTAAGCAGCGCGGCACTCGAGGGCGACGGTCCCGTGCACGTCAGCTCCACGTCCTCGATCACGACGATCTGGTAGCCGCGGCCGAGTGGGTGGCGCCGGCTGACGCGATCGGCCTCGCGCAGCTCGTCGATTCGCCACGAGAGGCCCGCGCGCACGGCGAAGTGCACGTCGGCATCCTTCTCGCCCAGGACCAGGCGGCACGTCTCGCAGGCCGCGCACCCGTGCTCGCGACACTGCAACGCCGCGGCGAACGCCACCACCGTGTCGTGCAGGCTCGATCCAGCGGGTCCGCTGAAGAGGTAGGCGTGCACCGGGTGGCGCGCGTACTGGCGCATCGCCGCGACGGCGCGGTCCTGGCCCACCAGTCGATCGAAGACGTCGCTCACGCTACCAAGGTAATTGGGAGAGGCGCTCGTCGATGTCCGCCGCGACCTCGGGCGCGGACCCCGCACCGTCCACCACGAACCAGTCGGCCTCAGTGCGGGCCAACTCCAGGTAACCCTGGCGCACACGATCGTGGAACTCGAGGTTGGCGGACTCGATGCGGTCACCCTGGTCGCGCGCCCTTCGATCGTTGGCCACTTCGGGCGAGAGGTCGATCAAGATCGTCAGGTCGGGCCGACAGCCCCCGATCGCCAGGAGTGTGGCGGCACGCAGTTCACCGAGGTCGACGCCGCGACCGTACCCCTGGTAGGCCAAGGTCGACGCGTAGAAGCGATCGCCAATCACGTGGCGACCGCTCGACAGGGCCGGCTCGATCACCGAATGCACGTGGTGCGAACGATCCGCCAGCAACAACAGCGCCTCGGTCGCCGGCGTCATCGGCGTCGTCACCGCTTCAAGTATCCAGTGTCGAAGGTCGACGCCCATGGGCGTGTCGCCGGGCTCGAAGACGAACAGGCCGCCTCGCTGGTGCGCCACCCTCGAAGCCTGCGTGCTCTTGCCGGAACCGTCGATCCCCTCGAAGACGACGAAGAGGCCCGCCATCACACCTCGTCGGCGCGCTGCGCCGTGGCGATCAGCGCGGAATTGACCTGCGCACCTTTGCTCACCGCGGCCCGCTTGGCGGCGCCGGTCGCCTTCTTCGCGACGCTCTTCTTCGCCCCGGACTTCTTGGCGGGCGCCTTCTTCGCCGACTTCTTGACGGCTTTGCGGGGTCTCGCGGACGGCTCGGCGTTGCGCCGTTCGGCGAGTAGCTCGCACGCCCGGTCGAGCGTGATCGTCTCGGGCGTGTCGCCGAGACGCAGCGTCGCGTTGACCTCGCCGTCGGTGACGAACAGGCCGAAGCGCCCGCTGCGCACGACCACCTGCTTCCCGGTCACGGGGTCCTCGCCGAGTTCCTTCAGTGGCCCCGCGGCGGCGCGGCGGCCGCGCTGCTTGGGCTGAGCCAGCAACTTGAGCGCGTCGGGCAGGTCGATCGTGAAGATCTGGTCCTCGTCCTCGAGCGACCTCGTCTCCTTGCCCCAGGTGAGGTAGGGGCCGTATCGGCCGTTCTGGGCAAGGACGGGCTGGTCGTCGCCGGGATGCGTGCCCACCGTGCGCGGCAGCGAGAGCAACCTCACGGCGTCGTCGAACGTGATCGATTCCGGCGACATGGTGCTGAACAGCGACGCCGTCTTGGGTTTGTCCTTCGGGTCGTTCATCTCTCCGACCTGCACGTAGGGCCCGTAGCGGCCGGCCTTCAAGAAGATCGGCTCACCCGACCCGGGGTCGATCCCCAGCTCGCGGTCGTTGCTCGGGGCGGCCAGCAACTCAAGCGCCGCCGCGACGGTGAGCGAGTCGGGTTCGGTCGCTTCGGGAATGGAGGCGCGATCCTCCCCGTGCACCAGGTAGGGCCCGTAGCGGCCGGAACGCACCGAGACGTCGACACCGTCGGGCGCGAGGCCCAGCGAGATCGAGTTGATCGCCGCGAAGTCGAACTCGTGCTGCTCGTGGGTCACGTGTTCGAGCCCGAGCTTGGCGAGCTCGGTGCTCGCGCTCGGATCGCCGAAATAGAACTTCTGGAGCCAAGGCTCCAGGTCCTGCGTGCCCCGGGCGATCTCGTCAAGCTGGTCCTCCATGGCCGCGGTGAACTGATAGTCCACGAGGTCCGCGAAATACGTCTGCAGGAGATTGACGACCGCGAAGGCCCGGAAGGCCGGCACGAGCGACTTGCCCTTCTTCCACACGTAGCCGCGGCGGTCGATCGTCTTCATCACCGACGCGTACGTCGACGGGCGACCGATGCCCAGGTCCTCGAGCTTCTTGATGAGTGTCGCCTCTGAGTAGCGATCGGGCGGCTGGGTGTCGTGCCCCTTGGACTCCGCGCTCTCGACGGGGACCAGTTCGCCTTCGCTCAGTGCGGGCAGGATTCGTTCCTGGTCGGCGAGCTCGGCTTCGGGATCGTCCATCCCCTCGACGTAGGCGCGGCGAAATCCCGGAAACTCGATGCGCAGCCCCGTGGCACTGAGACCGGCCTGCACATCGCCGCCCAGCTCGGTGATGCCCGCGAGCGTCGTCGTGAGACGGACCTTGTCCTGGGTCAGTCGGGCGTCGACCATCTGCGAGGCGATGGTGCGCTTCCAGACGAGGTCGTAGACCGCGAGCTCGTCGCCGCCGAGCTGGCCCTGCGCCTCGTCGAGCGAACGGAAGCTCTCGCCGGCCGGGCGAATCGCCTCGTGCGCCTCCTGAGCGTTCTTCACCTTGCGGTCGTAGCGCCGCGGCACCTCCGCGACGTAGTCGTCGCCGAACATCGACGCGGCCATGGAGCGCGCGGCGTTGATCGCCTCGTCGGACAACGTAGTCGAGTCGGTGCGCATGTAGGTGATCCAGCCCTGCTCGTAGAGGCGCTGCGCGGCGCGCATCGTTCGCTCCGGGTCGAAGCGGAGTTTTCGGCTCGCCTCTATCTGCAGCGACGACGTCATGAAGGGCGGTTGCGGCCTCTGCGTGCGCGGCGTCGACGCGATCGAGACGATCCTCACGTCGGCTCCTCGCAGCGCCCCGGCGACCGCGGTCGCGGCGGGCTCGCTCAGCACCTGTACCGACGCCTTCTCGTCAAGTTGCCCGGATGCGTCGAAGTTCTTTCCCGTCGCGAGCGAGGAGCCGTTGATCGATTCGAGCGTCGCTTCGAAGGTCGCGCTCTTAGCCCGCAGCGTCGCCGTCACGTCGAACCAGGTCGCCGAGGTGAAGGCCATTCGTTCTCGTTCTCGCTCGCAGACCAGTCGGATGGCGACCGACTGCACCCGCCCGGCCGAACGGGCCTTGTCCACCGCTCGCCAGAGCACGGGCGAGACCTCGTAGCCCACCAGGCGATCGAGGAATCGCCGTCCCTCCTGGGCGTCGACGAGGCGCAGGTCCAGCTCGCGCGTCTCGCTGACCGCCTTGGCGATCGCGGTCGGCGTGATCTCGTGGAAGACCATTCGCTTCACGGGAACCTTCGGGTTGAGGACCTCTTGGAGATGCCAGGCGATCGCCTCACCCTCTCGGTCCTCGTCGGTCGCGAGGTAGAGCTCGTCGACTTCCTTGAGCGCGGCCTTGAGTTCCGCGACGATCTTCTTGCGGTCCTGGGACACCACGTACACCGGCTTGAAGTGATCGTTCACGTTGATGCCCAGCCGCGCCCACTTCTCGCCCTTCACCGACACCGGGATGTCGGCGGCGCTCTGGGGCAGATCGCGGATGTGTCCGATGGAGGGCTTGACGATGTAGTCGGGTCCGAGCATGCCCTGAATTCGCGTCGCCTTCGCGATCGACTCGACGATGACTAGTGCCCGGGCCATGCTCACCACCTCTCTCAACTCTGCGACGCGTCGGCGCCGACTGCGTGTCGCTCTACAAACTAGACAGGTCTAGCGCACCAACTTGCACATACTCCTCAAGATGACCCCATCGGTCGCGCGAATCGCTAGTCAGTTACTGAAGAATCGCGTGAGCAGCGGGGCTAGTCGTCGCCGTGGGGAGCAGCGACAATCTCGTACTGCGGATTGAGGATCACGGCCTCGCGGCGAAGCGACGTCACGGTGCCGCGCACGAGGAGTCGGGTGCCGCGTTCGATTCCCGGCACGTTCGAACGGCCCTGGAAGATGAGGGCCACGGAGCCGGTGTTGTCCGCGATGACGCAGCGGAGCTCGTGCGAACCGCTCACGTTGGTGATCGACATCGATCTCACCCGCCCCGCGATCTCGGTGGCGTCGCGTTCTCGCAGGCCGCCGATCGGCTCGGTGCCGGCGGAGCGTGCCGCCAGCTTCAGGTCGGCCTCCAGGTGCGAGGCGGCGCGGTGGCCGCCGCGCGCCACTTCGTCGCTCATCGGCTGTTCGAGCACGTCACCCTCGGCGAGACGGGTGCGTCCCGAACGGTAGGGGATGATCGTCGCGGCCGTGCGCGGCACGTGCATGACCGCCGCCGCGATCTCGTCCGCCGTGCGGTCGTGCAGGAGACGCTGCAGTCGCGAGGAGAAGCCCCGTCGAGGGAGGATCACCATGCAAAAGACGTCATTGTCGCGCACGATGTCGGCCACGAGCTCCAACGCGGCGCGGTCGAGACGTCGGTCCTCGCAGTCGACGACCTCCAGGTTTATCCCCGCGGACGCCGTGCCGGGGCTTCCCCAGACCTCTTCGAGGTGCTTGGTGACGAGCGGGTCGATGTCAAAGTGCACCGCACGGACCGAATAGGGGTTGAGGGTGTTGCAGTACTGCAAGGCGCGCTCTGTCGCGAGGGAGTAGTTGTCGACGAAGACCACCACGCGATTCATGCGTATGGTCATCACGCCGATGGCGCTCGTCGACGCGAAGGCCCGCTCCTCGCGCTCGTACTGCTTGTTGAACCGCAGGAGGGCCAGGTACATGATGGGCCCCACCACCACGATGATCCACGCGCCTTCCTTGAACTTTGCGAACACGAAGATGAGCACCACCACTGAAGTCACGAACGCCGACGTGGCGTTGGCGAGCACGCCCGCGCGCCACTTGCCGGTTCGTTCGCGCAGATGGCGCTTCACCATGCCCGCCCCGGCCATGGTGAAGCCGGTGAACACGCCGATGGCGTACAACGCGACCAGCGCGTTGACCTTCGCGTTAAAGACGATGATCAGCGTCAGCGACACCGCACCGAGCACGATGATCCCGTTGGAGAATGCCAGACGATGACCGCGCTTGGTGAGCTGGCGGGGCAGGTACTTGTCCGTCGCGACGTAGTTCGCCAGGAACGGGAAGCCGTTGAACGACGTATTGCCCCCGGTGTAGAGGACCAGGATGGTGGCGATCAACACGATGTACTTCATCGCGTGCCCGAAGCTGCTCGGGCCGAACACCGCTCCCACCTCCTGGCCGAGGACCGTGGGATAGCCGCTCTCGAAGGGCAGGGCGTGGGTCCACGAGGCCAGCAGCGTCACGCCGAGCAGCAGGAACGCCAGGATGCACGACATCGTGACGAGGGTCTTTCGCGCGTTGGGCGACTCGGGCTTTCGGAAACTCGCCACACCGTTCGAGATCGCTTCGAGGCCGGTCAGGGACGAACCGCCGTTGGCGTAGGCGCGCAGCAGGGAGATGAAGGCCAGCCCCATCAGGAGGCCATTCCCCTTTTGGCCGAGGTGCCCCTGCACCAGCAGGTGGTGCGCCGGCTCGGTGATGCGGTGAAGCGTGCCCGCGAACTTCTTGTAGTAGCCGACCAGGATCGTGCCGCACAGCATCAAGACGTAGAAGTACGTCGGCAGCGCGAAGTAGCTGCCGGCCTCTCGTAGTCCCCGCAGGTTCCCGTAGATGAGAATGAGCACCACGGCGACCGTGATGATGAGGTCGTAGCTCCCCAGGCCCGGCGCCAGCGTGATGAGGGCCGCCGTTCCCGCCGACACCTGCACCGCCACGGTGACGGTGTAGTCGATGAGCAGCGCGACCGCCGCGATCTGGGCGATCTTGGGACCGAAGTTGTCGCGTGCGACGACGTAGGACCCGCCCGCGGTGGTGTAGTACTTGATGACGTCGAGGTAGGACATCGTCACGAAGAAGAGCACGCCGATGATGACGAACATGACGGGCACCACGAGGGAGAAAGCGGCCAGACCGATGTACGGCGTCATCTGAGTCAGAATCTCCTCGGTGCCGTACGCCGAGGACGAGATGCAGTCCGGCGCGAGAACCCCCAGCGCCAGGATGCGGTTGAGCCGCTCGCCGCTCAACTGCTCGGTGACGTACGGCTTTCCTAGCAGGATGCGCTTGAGCCGATAGCTCAACGTTTCGGGATACACCGTGGAGATGTTGGCGTGCGACGTCAGAAGCGGTTTGACCTTGGGGCCCTGCTTTTCGGCATCTGACACGGTGTCCAGACTAAGGCATCGACTCGACACCGCCAGTTTCTTGCGGCTCCGGCAAGAATTGTGGTCTGATGGCTGCATGCATATTGTCGTCATCGGCTGCGGCCGCGTGGGTTCCGAACTCGCGATGCAGCTATCCGATGAGGGACACTCGGTGGTGGTGGTCGACAAGAACCGCGACGCCATGCGACGACTCACCAGTTTCAACGGCAAGACACTCGTCGGTTCAGGATTCGATCGCGACATCCTCTATCAGGCCGATGCCAACAATGCCGACGCGCTGGCGGCAGTGACGAGTGGCGACAACACCAACATCCTCTGCGCTCGAATCGCTCGCGACAACTACTCCATCAAGAATGTCGTCGCGCGCATCTACGACCCCCAACGCGCCGGCATCTACCTGAAGCTCGGAATCCCGACGGTGGCGACCTCCCTGTGGACGACCCAACAGGTGAAGCGGTGGATCACGCCGTCACCGATCTCCGTTGAATGGACTGACGGAACGGGAACGCTGCAGCTCGTCGAGCGCATCGCTCCCGACTCATTGGCGGGCCATCCCATCAGCCAACTAAACTCCAGCGACGACGTGCGCGTCGTAGGTCTCGTGCGAGGCGGCCAGGGCCGTATCAACATTGACGACCTCTTCGCCCAGGAAGGCGACGTCCTCGAGATACTTGTTACTCCACAGGGCCTCATTGAACTGCAGCAGAGAATCGAAGTGGGCCAAAAGTGAAGGTCATCATCGGCGGCGGCGGATCGGTCGGAACCGCGATTGCGCTCGATCTGCTCGATCGCCACCACGACGTCACGCTCATGGAGCAGAACATCAATACAGCCGAACGCATCAGATCGATGCTGCCCGGTGTTCGCGTGATGGCCGCGGACGCGTGTGAGTACGCCAACCTGGCGGCGGCCGACCTGCGCGATGCCGACGTCATCATCGCCGCTACCGGCGATGATGAGGACAACCTCGTGATCAGCTGGCTCGCCAAGCAGGAATTCGGTGTGCCCAGGGTGATCGCGCGAATCAACAACTCTCGCAACGAGTGGCTCTTCGGCACGAGTTGGGGCGTCGACGTCGCGGTCTCCACGCCGGCGCTCATCACGTCGCTCGTCGACGAGGCGGTGGAGGTCGGCTCCATCATCAACCTCATGGACCTGGCCGACGGAAAGATGCGGCTCATCGAGATCACGCTGGCTTCGGACGCGCCCGCCGTCGCCAAGAGTCAAACCTTGGACGAGTTGCGCCTCGCCGACTCTGTGCGCATCGTGGCGGTCGTGCGAAACGAACAGCCGCTCATCCCCTCATCGACCATGCACTTCCTCGAGGACGATCACGTGATACTCATAACGCGCGGCGACGCGACCCAGGAGTGCGCCAACGCCTTCATCGCCTAAGGCGGCGTTCACAAGGTCTTCACATTAATCAGACCTAGCATTGAGGCGTGCGAGCAGCCTTCTTCGATCTCGATAAGACCGTCATCGCCAAATCATCGCTCGTGGCGCTCGGACCGGAGTTCCATGCTCGCGGACTGCTGCATCGCCGGACGCTGGTGTGGGGAGTCTTCAGCCAGATACTCTTCATGCGCTTTGGCGCCAACGACGAGAAACTGACGAAAATTCGCGAGTCGGTGCTCAAGGTGACCAAGGGTTGGGATCGCCAAGAGGTGCGTACCCTCGTCGCCGAGACCATCAACGAGATCATCGAGCCCCTCATCTACTCCGAGGCGCTCGAGCTCATCGACCATCACCTCGCCCAGGGAGACGAGGTCTGGCTCGTGAGCATGGCGCCCAGTGAAATCGTCGAGCCCTTCGCGGAGCTGCTCGGTATCACCGGTGCCATCGCGTCGCGGGCCAAGATCGACGAGGAGGGCAAGTTCACCGGTGAGATGGAGTTCTTCGCCCAGGGTGAGAACAAGGCCGTCGCCATGCGCGAACTGGCCCAGCAAAGGTGCATCGACTTGAGCGAGTCCTACGCCTACTCCGACTCCGAGACGGATATCCCCATGCTCGAGGCCGTCGGTCACGCGTACGCGGTCAATCCCGACCGAACGCTCACCAAACTGGCCCACGAGAACGAGTGGCCGATACTGGGATTCTCGCACCCAGTGCGCGCCCACGACCGCTCGCGCTCGCACACGCCGTTCCTCATCTCGGCCCTAGTAATAGGTGTCGCCGCCGTCCTCGGCCGGACCCAACTGCACCGGCACTAGAGCGTCAAGAGGTCGCGGGCTCCCGTGTCCGACGAGGGATGGCGAAGCTTGCTCATAGCGCGGGCCTCGATCTGGCGAATTCGTTCACGGGTGAGGTTCATCTCCGCGCCCACGTCTTCAAGGGTGCGGATCTCACCGGCGCCGTCGAGCCCGAAACGCATACGCAGGATCTTCTGTTCGCGCTCGTCCAGGGGCTGGAGTAGCTTCTCGATCGCCGCGGGCATCATCTTCACGGCCGCGACGTCGAAGGGGGACTCCGCCGAGCGGTCCTCGACCACGTCACCGAGTTCGGCGTCGCCGTCCTCGCGCAGCGGTTCGGACAGCGAGATCGGCTCCGATCGGAAGCGCAGGGCCTCGATCAACTTGTCCTCGGGCATCTCGCACTCGTCGCAGAGTTCCTTGATGGTGGGCGGACGCCCAAATTTGAGTTCCAGTCTCGACTGCGCCTTCTGCACTCGCGCGAGGGTGTCGCCGGCGTGCACCGGCAGGCGGATCGTACGGCCCGTGTTGGCAATGCCGCGGGTGATGGCCTGGCGGATCCACCACGTGGCGTAGGTCGAGAACTTGAAGCCCTTGCGCCAGTCGAACTTCTCGACGGCGTGCATCAGCCCGAGATTCCCCTCCTGGATGAGGTCGAGCAGCGGAAGTCCCGACGCCTGGTACTTCTTGGCGATGGAGACAACGAGACGCAGGTTGGACTGGACAAAGTCGCGCTCGGCGGTGTCGCCACGGTGCACGGCGCGCTTCAGCGCCAACTTCTTGCTCGGCGTGATCTTGATCTTCTTGTCGTTCTCGGAGGCCTCGAGCTCGGCCCGAGCCTCACGGCCCTCTTCAATGGTCTGGGCGAGGTGGACTTCATCGTCCTTGGTCAGAAGGGTGTATTGGCCGATGTCGGACAGGTAGAGCCGTACCAGGTCCTCGTCGTCACGATCCACGCGATCTTTAGCCATGATTCCCCTTTTTGCCGTTCCGACCCGGAAAGTCCGGTACTTGTAGTTATACGGAGGTAGGCAACTTAGCGGGAAATACCGAAACTTTCAGCGTTTCCAGCCGATTCGACCGTGGTCAAGAGTCCCCGCGCGCGCTCCTGCCAGAGCGGATCCTCGATGATTTGCTGGTTTTGCGCGACGTCGCTGATCGAGAGGACCTCGCGCACGACCACTTGGGCAGCGTGTTCCATCAGCGTCCTCGTCTCCCCTTCGCCGAGCGCCTCTCGGGCGTCTCGAAGCGAGACGAGCAGCCGCGGGCCGACCACCAGGGCCATCACGTAGAGGGTCAGCGCGCCCGACTCGTCGTCAACCAGCGCCTGGCGAAGAACGTGGGTGATGACCGCCAGGGGTTCGACCGTTGAGTCGCCGAGGTGCTCGCGTATCTCGAGCGCCACATCACCGAATGATCGCGACATTTCGTGTACCCGTACCACGTTGGCGTCGCCGGAGAGCAGCGGGGCGCTCTCGCCCAGACCGCGATAGACGGCGTCGAAGCAGGAAAGCAGGTGGGTCAGCGTGCGCTTGGGCGCCACCATCACACTTGATCGGGACGAAAGGCGTTGGTGATCGGCAGGCGCCGGTCGCGGCCGAACGCCTTCCTCGAGATCCGCACCCCAGGAGGCATCTGACGTCGCTTGTACTCGCTCAGGTCCACCAGGCGCGTGATGCGCAGCACCAGTTCGGGGTCGTGCCCGCGCGCGATCAGCTCCTCGGCCGTCGCGTCGCCCTCGACGTACAGTTCCAGCAGGGGATCCAGCTCGTCGTAGGGGGGCAGCGACTGGTCGTCGCGCTGGTCGGGTCGCAGCTCCGCCGATGGCGACTTCTCCAGCACCGACAGGGGAATCGGCTCCAGGTCGCCGTTGCGCAGCGCCACGTCGTTGCGGTACCGGCACAGCTCGTACACCAGAGTCTTGGAGACGTCCTTGATCACCGCGAAGCCGCCTGCCGAGTCGCCGTACAACGTGGAGTAGCCCGTGGCCATCTCCGACTTGTTGCCGGTGGTGAAAACGATGGCGCCGGTGTCGTTGGATATCGCCATCCACAGGACCGAGCGAATCCTGGCCTGCAGGTTCTCATCGGTCAGCCCCTTCGGCTCACCTCCGAGCACGCCGGCGAGGATCGACCCGAGGGCCCGATGGGCCGGCTCGATCTCGAGGATCACGAGTTCGATATCGAGACGGCGAGCGACCTCTTGCGCGTCGCTCACCGAATGATCGGACGAGTAGCGACTCGGCAGCGCCAGCGCGCGTACGGCGCGCGCACCTACGGCGTCGACGGCGATCGCCGCCACCAACGACGAGTCCACGCCGCCCGAAAGTCCGAGGATGGCGGTGCGAAAGCCGTTCTTGCGAAGGTAGTCGCGCGTGCCCATCACGAGCGCTTCGTAGATCTCCTCGACCTCGCTCGGTGGCTGCGCAACGTGGTTCACGTGCAGCGACTTGGTGTGACGTTCGTCGCGGGCGTAGAGGGTGTCGAGCACGGTGCCCGCCGACGACGCGCGCGCCTCAATCTCGCACACGAGCAACTCCTCGCTGAAGGCGCTGGCGCGAGCGATCACCTCTCCGGCGGCGTTGACGACCAGGCTCTGACCATCAAAGACGAGCTCGTCCTGACCGCCCACCAGGTTCACGTACGCGATCGGGCAGTTCGTCTCGCGGGCCCGATCGCGCAACATGGCCTCGCGCTCGTCGCGCCGTCCCCGGGCGAACGGCGACGCGTTGGCGACGACAAGCAAGGTGGCACCCTGCGCCGCGAGTTCCGCCGCCGGGCCGCGCTCGGTCCACACGTCCTCGCAGATCAGCATGCCTACTGCAACGCCTTCGACGTTGACGTTGGTCTGGGGGCCCACTCCGGGGTGGAAGTAACGAAGCTCATCGAACACGTCGTAGTTGGGCAAGAGGCGCTTGGTGGCGGTCGCGACCACACCGTCTTCACTGAGGGCCACCAGCACGTTCGCGATATGGCTGAGTTTGGGCTCGTCGAACATCGGATGTACGACATCACGGCCGTCACTCGAAGGGCCGAGCACCACGTCGGGTCCCTCGCTCGCGACGGTGCCGACCAGGATCGGCGGCAGGTTGGTCGCCAGCGACAGTTCAAGCAGGGCCACGCGGGCCGCCTCGATGAAGCCTTCCTTCAACAGGAGATCCTCCGGCGGATACCCGATCAACGAGAGTTCCGGTGTCAGCACGATATCGGCACCGACACCGGCCGCCTGATTGCGAAAACGCGACAGAGTCTCCACGTTCTGGGCGAATCCACCCACGACCGCGTTCATTTGGGCGAGGGCTAGTCGGATGACGGGCACGCTGTGAGCCTAACGGCGTCGTAGGTCCCCCCAACAGGAAATGATTCACACGCGGTTAACAGAACGGAGGAAATTTCGCCGCGTCAGCAACAAGACTGGTGGCGGTCGCGTGGAGCGCGCGATGACAAGTTGAAGGAGCAACCTTGCCGTATCAGGCCGAGTACATCTGGATTGACGGATCTGAGCCCACCCGAGATCTACGCAGCAAGACGAAGATCGTGGCCGACGGGAAGAAGCCACCGGTGTGGGGCTTCGATGGATCGAGCACCAACCAGGCCACCGGTCACTTCTCGGACTGCGTGCTGAACCCGGTCGCGACGTTCGCCGATCCCCTGCGCGGACCCAAGGACGTGCTCGTCATGTGCGAGGTCTTGAATCCTGACATGACCCCTCACGTCACCAACACGCGCGCGGCGGCGCTCGAAGCGGCCAAGAAGTACGCCAGCTTCGAGCCGATGTTCGGCATCGAGCAGGAGTACACGCTCTTCCAGGACGAGCGACCCTACGGCTGGCCCGAGGTGGGCTTCCCCGCCCCCCAAGGCCCCTACTACTGCGGCGTGGGCGGATCGAAGATGCCCGGGCGCGAGATCGTCGAGGCGCACACGCTGGCCTGCATCCGCGCCGGCATCTCGATCGAGGGCACGAACGCCGAAGTGATGATGGGTCAGTGGGAGTTCCAGCTCGGCATTCTCGGCACCGTCGAGATCGGTGACCAGATGTGGGTCGCCCGCTGGCTGCTCAAGCGCATCAGCGAGGAGTTCGACGTCGACGTGAGCTTCGACGCCAAGCCCATCAAGGGCGACTGGAACGGCGCGGGCTCGCACACGAACTTCTCCACCAAGCAGACCCGAGGCACCAATGGATGGCCCGCCATCATCGCGGCCTGCGAGGCGCTCAGCGGCAACATCAAGGAGCACATCTCTAACTACGGCGCCGGCATCGAAGACCGTCTCACGGGCGCACACGAGACGGCGCACTTCACGAAGTTCTCCTACGGCGTCTCGGACCGTGGGGCGTCGGTGCGCATTCCCGGCCAAGTGGCGCGAGAGAAGCGGGGCTACATCGAAGACCGTCGTCCCAACGCCAACGCCGACCCCTACGTCGTCGCTCGACTCATCGTCGAGACGGTCTGCGGTGCCGCCAAGCCGGCTGCCGCGAAGAAGGCTCCAGCCAAGAAGGTCGCCGCGAAGAAGGCTCCAGCTACGCGCGTGGTCAAGAAGGCGACGGGCCCCGTAAGAAAGGCCGCTCGATAAGAGACCGGTACTGACAAAACCCGCCGCTCGACGAGCGGCGGGTTTTACGGTTTCTAGCCCCTTACGAGGACCTACGCAGGAGGTGAGAGAATGGCCAGTATGCAGAGTCAAGCCCAGTACGTGCTGCGAACGGTGGAGGAGCGAGGGGTTCGCTTCATACAGCTCTGGTTCACCGACGTGCTCGGACGCCACAAGGCGTTCCACGTCACGCCCGCGGAGCTGGAGGACGCGCTCGACCAGGGCATGACCTTCGACGGCAGCGCGATCGACGGCTTCTCGCGTACCCAGGAGTCCGACGTGCTCGCGCGACCCGACCTCACGACGTTCCAACTGCTGCCCTGGTACGAGGTCGGCGCCGGGATCGCTCGCGTGTTCTGCGACATCACCAATATCGACGGCACGCCCTTCGAGGGCTGTCCGCGCCAGCAGCTGCGCCACGTGCTCGATGACGCACGATCCCAGGGCTACACCTTCTACGTCGCGCCAGAGGTCGAATACTTCTACTTCCAGGATCTCGATCCCGGTCGGGCGCCGAGGCCGGTCGACCGCGGCAGCTACTTCGACCTGCTGCCCGACGACACGGGCAGCCAGCTTCGACGGCACACGGTCTTGACGCTCGAGGAGATGGGCATCGGCGTCGAGCACGCCCAGCACGAGGACGCACCGGGCCAGCACGAGATCGACCTTCGCTACACCGATGCGCTGACCATGGCGGACACCGTCATGTCCGTGCGCCACGTCGTCAAGGAGCTGGCCCGCCAGTCCGGCGTGTCGGCCAGTTTCATGCCCAAGCCGCTCGCCGGGGTTCCGGGCTCGGGCATGCACACTCACCTCTCGCTCTGGCGTGACGACCAGAACGCCTTCATCGGCGACGGCCCCTACGGCCTGAGCGAGGTGGCGACGAAGTTCATCGCCGGGCTCGTGCACCACGCGCCCGAGATCACGGCGATCACCAACCAGTGGGTCAACTCCTACAAGCGTCTGGTGCCCGGCGACGAGGCGCCCGTCGGTGCGGGATGGGCCCGCTACGACGCCGCCGCGCTCGTGCGTATTCCCTCGGTCAAGCCCGGTCGGATCGATTCGACGCGCGTCGAGTACCGCTCCCCCGACTCGGCCGCCAATCCTTATCTCGCCTTCGCCGTGATCCTGGCGGCGGGACTGCGAGGCGTCGTGGGCGACTACGAGCTGCCGGGCGAGGGCGAGCGCACCGCGCCGCTGCCCGAGTCACTGGCCCAGGCGCTCGATCTCATGGAGGACTCGAAGCTGCTGCACGAGACCCTCGGGGCCCATCTCGTGGAGTGGTTCCTGCGAAACAAGCGGGCCGAGTGGATCGACTACCGCAAGCAGGTCACGGCCTTCGAGCTCGAGCGCTACCTGCCCCTCTTATGACGATCGACGTGGTGCTCTGCGTGCCCTCGTGCGATGGGCCGGTACGAAAGGCCTTCGAGGTCACGGGCGTGACGCCCGCGGTCGCGAGCACCGGAAGGCTCAACGAGGTGGCCGCGTTGGAGCCAGCCGACGGCTTCTCCGGAGCGGTCATCAACGCCTCCGCCTTTCCCTTCAGCGAGGCTATGAACCTTTGTCGACAGCTTCGCGGCCGCGAACGCGGCACCGGCCCCATCATCCTGCTCGTCGACCACTATCAACTCGACGACTTGACGTTTCGCGAGGATCTTTTCGACGACTTCGTGGTGGGACCCTTCGACGTCAGCGAGCTGGCCACGAGGCTGCGCCACCGCCTACGTCGCGCCGGCAACGAAACGGTCGCGCCACGCGTCGAGCACGGCGGACTTTCGATGAACTTAGAGACCTACCAGGCCTCCATCGCGGGCCGCGTGATGGACCTCACGTACATGGAATACGAGCTCTTGAGGTTCCTCGCCACCAACCCCAACCGGGTCTTCACCCGCGAGACGTTGTTAAGCCGCGTCTGGGGCTACGAGTATTACGGCGGCGCGCGAACGGTCGACGTCCACGTGCGGCGACTGCGCGCCAAGCTCGGCGAGGAGCACGCGAATCTGATCCAGACGGTCCGTTCCGTGGGTTACAAGTTCGGCACGAACGGCGAACGCGAGGCGTGACTAACTCTTAGGCGAGTAGGCCCAGAGTTCGACTTCGGCGTGAGCACCGAGTGGAAGTTGATGAACGGCCACGCAGGTCCTCGTCGGCATGGGAGCGCTGAAGGCCTCGAGCCACACCTCGTTGCAGGCGGCGAAGTCGGCCATGTCGAGGATGAAGAGCGTCGCCTTGACGACCTGGCTCATCGTCGCGCCGGCCGCTTCGAGATTGTTCTTGGCGTTCACCAGGGCCTGCTTCAGCTGGCCGGCCGTGCCGCCGTCCGCCATCTTGGTCGCGCCATTCTCCGTGTGGAAGCCCAGCTGACCCGAGATGACCACGAAGTCACCCGCGCGCAACCAGTGCGAGTAGGGAGTTGGTTTGGCGGTCATGACCTACGCCGGCTCAACTGAAGGAGTTGCCGCAGCCGCACGTGCGCGAGGCGTTGGGATTGGTGATGTGAAAGCCCGCGCCCTGAAGGCCGTCGGTGAAGTCCAGCGTCGAGCCGTAGAGCAGGTCCGCGCTCGCGGGGTCCACGACGACCTTGACGCCGCCGAACTCGCGGGTGATGTCGTCGGCCGCAAAGTCCGAATCGAAGAACATGTCGTAGTTGAAGCCCGAGCAGCCGCCCGGCTTCACCGAGACGCGCAGCGCCAGGACCTCGTCGAGGCCCTCGGCGGCGATCAGTTCGGCCGCCTTGGTCGAGGCGGCGTCGGTGAGTGTGATGGGGTCGGTGGGCTTCTGGGTCAGTTTCAGACTCGTCGTTTGACTCGACATGGCACTCCTTCGATAGTTTGCTGCTTCCATGGTAGCGAAGGAATCTGCGATTGAACACCCCCCATGAATGACCGGTAGCGTGACCCGGTGACCAGTGCAGCCGATCTTCGCGAGCGCCTTAGCCAGGTGCGGGACCCGGAGCTGGGCGCGTCCATCGTCGAACTCGGCATGGTGGGCGAGATTTCGGTGAGCGAAACGGGCCACGCCGTCGTGCACGTCGATCTGACGATCACGGGCTGCCCCTTGAGGACCCAGATCGAGCGCGACGTGCGCGAGGCCGTGCTGGCTCTCGAGTCGATCACCAGCGTGGACCTCGTCATGGGCGTGCTTGACGCCGGTGCTCGCTCCGAGCTCATGCGGCGCGCCCGTGCCCTGGCCCAGGAGCGGTCGCCGCGGACGTCCATCCCCTTCCAGGCACCCGTGCTGATGATCGCCTCGGGCAAGGGTGGCGTGGGCAAGTCGACGCTCACCGCCAACCTGGCGGTCGCGCTCGCCCAAAGCGGTCGCACCGTCGGGGTGCTCGACGCCGACATCTGGGGATTCTCGCTCTCGCGGCTGCTCGGCATCCACGGCGAGGTGCAGGCCCGCGACGGCAAGATGCAACCGCTCGAGCGCGTCATCGGGCGCGGGCGCATCAAGCTGCTCTCGATGGGGCTGCTGGCTGACGAGGACCAAGCCCTCTTGTGGCGGGGCCTCATCGTGCAAAAGGCCGTGGCGCAGTTCATCGAGGACTCCGACTGGACGGGCATCGACTACCTACTCATCGACACTCCTCCCGGCACCGGCGACATCGCGATGACCTTGGCCCGGCTCCTTCCCCAGATCGGCCAGATCGTGGTCACGACGCCGGCGCTCGCCGCGCAGCGAGTGGCCGCGCGCGCGGCGGACTTCGCTCGCAAGTCGAACATCCGAGTGTTGGGCGTGATCGAGAACATGAGCGGTCTCCTGTGCTCGTGCGGGCAACGTCACAACCTTTTTGGGGTTGGCGGCGGTTCGGCGCTCGCCGAAGAACTCGGCGTGCCGTTGCTCTGCGAGATATCACTGCTCGATCAGATCAACGAGGGCGGCGACATCGGCGAACCGATGGTGCTGCACGAGGCCAGCGACGGGGTGTTCCACGCGTTGGCCCAGCGGATCCTCAACGACGTTGCGCCGCCCGTGGGCGCACTGGGCTGTTCGGCCCGGCTGCTCGACTCGATCGAGCAGGCCGTCGCGACACACCCCTAGTCGTCGAACCCCTCTTCGCCGGGAAGCAGGAGAACGACCCCGGCGCTCCGCGTCACCATTCGAGGCTGAATGCACGCGATGTCGGTCAGTGAGTTGGCGTAGTCCAGGACGTCGCGCGCCGCAACAAGATCCGCGACCGCCTCGAGATTGCGGATGGTGGGAAGGATCATCTCGAAGCCACCGCCCTCGTGCGCCGCCAGCGCGTCACGGGGGCGCAGCCAGTGGTCCTCGACCGTTTCAGCGTCGTCGTGCGCGGCACTTTGATCGCTCGGCGCGAGCACGACGAAAAAACGAGTGTCGTATCGACGAGGTGAACCGACCGGCGTCACCCAGTGCGCCAGATACGCGAGGCCTCTCGCGTCGAGCGCCAGGTCCTCGTGTCGCAGCATCTCCAGAAAGGTCAGAGAGCCTTCGTTGAGGCCTCTTCGATGCGCCGCCATCCTCGTCGCCATCGCGGCTTCGCCCAAATCGACGGACTCCCCGTTCTCGCGGCACGCGATCAACAGTCCGGCCTCCTCAAAGAGCTCGCGCAAGCAGGCCACGTAATATGCCAGGCCGCCGTTCTCGAGGCCGAGACGCCTCGACGCTTGCGCGTCATCGACGCCCAACACGAGGGCGTGGAGCGCGGGGTCGCCATCATCAAGATCAACGGCTCCTCCGGGGAACACGTGTGCCCCGCCCACGAACTCACTCTTCAGATTGCGCCGCAGCATCAGCACTTCGAAGCCCTCGGTACCGTCGCGCAGAGTCAGTACGGTCGCCGCCGGTCGTGGGATCAGGATCTCGTTCATACTTCAAAACAACCTAAGAGTTCTGGCAAAATTGCGAGCGCCATTCAAGAGTCAGGTAAGTTAGAGGACTTAACATCACAAGGAGCACCGTGGCTAAGTCCCCCGCATCAAAGAGATCTCCCGTTCCCGCCAAGGGCACTCCGAGAAACGCAAGTAGGAGCGCTCCCAAAGGACCTGCGAAGGGTGGTCGCCCAGCGGGTCTCTTTACCTGGATCGCCGTCAGCCTCGTCGTCGTCATTGTGGTCGCACTTGTCATCATCAAGGTAACCAGCGGATCACCGACACCGAGCGGCTCCTCCAACTTCCAAGCGACCAGCCCGACGATCGTGAGCGAACTCTCACACGTCCCGGCATCGGTCTTTAACACCGTCGGCGTCACCTCGCCGGTGGCTCAGGTCGTAGCGCCGTTGCCGCTCAAGAACCAGCCGGCGTTGATGGCAACGTCCACTTCCGGCACAACGCTCCCCGAGGTCTTCTATCTCGGGGCAGAATTCTGCCCCTACTGCGCCGCGGAACGCTGGCCGACGATCATCGCCCTTAGCCGTTTTGGTACCTTCAGCGGACTGGGCGACATGTCGAGCTCATCGAGCGACTTCCTGGGCACGCCCAGTTTCACTTTCGTGAAGACGAAGTACACGTCGAAGTACCTAGTTTTCAAGAGCGTGGAGGCCAGTAGCAACGTCTTCGACACCAAGACCAACTTCTGGGTACCGCTGCAAAAGGTCACCACCAGTGAAGAGGCGTTGGTCAAGAAGTACCAGTCGTCGAAGTACATCTCGGGTTGGACCTCTCAGGACAACGGTTCAATTCCCTTCATCACGCTCGACAACAAGTACTTGGTCGCCGGGGCTCAGTTCACCCCGTCCACCTTGGCGAACCAATCTCGCAGCGACATCGCGGCTGGACTTTCCAACGCGACGAGTCCGATTACCCAAGCGATCGTCAGCGCGGCGAACGAGTGGACCGCGGCGCTGTGCGTCGTAACCCAGGGCCAGCCCGCCAACGTGTGCACGAGTGCCGGCGTTGCAGCCGCAAAGAAGGCCATGGGAATTAAGTGAGCCGCACCGCGCTCGGCGTCGCGAAGTGGGCGGTAATCAGCACCTTCCTGTTGAGCTTGATCGGGCTCGGCCTCTCCATCTACCTGACGATTGGCCACTACGAGGGGTCGCACTTCCTGGCCTGCAGTGACACCGGCTTGGTCAATTGTGCCAAGGTCACCACTTCAGCGCAGTCGCACTTCCTGGGCGTTCCCGTCGCGCTGCTCGGCCTCGCGAGCTTCATCGTGCTCTGCGTGCTCAATTCACCGTGGGGCTGGCGCGCAAAGAGCTACTGGCTGCACGTCGCGCGGTTCGTCTTGATCGTCGGTGCGATGTGCTTCGTGCTCTGGCTCGTGAGCGCCGAGCTGCTGATCATCAACAACATCTGCCTTTACTGCACCGGGGTGCACATCGTGACGTTCGCACTCTTCGTGGTGATAATGCGCGTCGGTCCCACGCAGCTCGGGTGGACCCGCTCAGTAACGTCCTAGGCCTCGCCGCTCCGACTCGTTGAGACCCCCCCAGATGCCGTGGGGCTCGTGGCGCACGAGCGCCGCTTCGAGGCATTCACTGCGAACGGCGCAGCCCGAGCAGATCCGCTTCGCCAGCTGCTCGCGCTCCAGGCGCTGTTCTTTACGTTCGCTGGTATCGGGTGAGAAGAATAGCGAACCCTCGCTACCCCGACAGCTCGCCAGTTCCGCCCACTCCAATGGATGAATCGCCACAGTCTCTCCCCCCAGTTCGACCTAGCACCGCAGGATAATCACAGAGTGCCTCAATAAGCAAGACGAGAAACTGGGTTGGGAATCGGGCCCCTCCCCGAGCGAAATTCCTGCTCCGCTACGCTTGCGTCATGGCTACCGTTCTCCTGGCAAGCGACCTTGGGGCCCTGCGTCTCGAGCTGCGCGCCATGCTCGAGGGCCCCGATCTCTTGATTGAAGAGGCGGCCAACGGCCCCGACGTTGTCACACGCGTGAAGCTGGGCGGCATCGACCTCGTGATCGCTGACATGCAGATCGGCTCGATGGGCGCCATGGCCATCTGCCTGGAACTTCGCCACCTCGAGTCCTACGGCGCGGCCGAGCCGGTGTCGGTCCTGATGCTGCTGGACCGTCGACCCGATGTCTTCCTCGCGCGACGAAGCGGAGCCGAGGGATTTGTCGTCAAGCCGCTCGACCCTCAAAGAATGCGAGCCGCCGTGCGAGCACTACTGCGCGGCGAGGGTTACGAGGACGACTCGTTGCGACCCGCAACGGTTCGCGCCGCCCGCACCGCTCAATGAACAGCCAACCCCCTTCATCGGGCCTCGCGCGGCTCCGCGCTCGCATGTCGGGACGAGTTGAAACCCGACCTCGTTCGCCCGAGGCGGACGCCATTCACGCCCGGGTCGACCAGCTCAGGAAGCTAGAGCTGCGCGACGTCATGACCCCTCGCGTCGACGTCGTGTTCCTGACGATCCCCGTCACCCCCGAGGCGATCGCCGAAGCGGTGCGCGACACGGGTCACTCGTGCTTTCCGGTCGTCAGCGGCGACCTTGACGAGGTCGACGGCGTTCTCTTCGTCAACGACCTGTTTCGTAGCACCACGGCGAAGAGGGCGATCGGCGTCTCGCTTCCGACGGCCAACGAGATCGCCCGCAAGATTCGGCGCCCGCTCATGTTGCCCGAGACCCTTGACCTGCTCGACAGCCTGAGCGAGATGCGAGAACAGCGACGGACCTTCGCGCTCGTGCTCGACGAGCACGGCGGCGTGGCCGGTGTGGTGTCGATCCGCGACATCCTCGAGCAGCTCGTCGGGGACCTCAGCGACGAGTTCGACGACGACGAAGAACCGACGATCGTGCCCATCCGTGAGGACCGGTGGCTGGTGGACGGACAGACCCACGTCGACAAGGTCGAAGAGGAGCTCGGCGTAGCCATCCCAGAAGGTGACTACGTGACGATCGCTGGTTTCGTCTTGGACCTCGCGGGTGAGATCCCGGTCGCCGGGACCGTCTACACCTACGGCGATTGGACCTTTCGGGTCCAATCGGTCGAACGTCGCCGAATAAGCCAGATCGTCATCGAGCATCATCCCCCGGTCGTGACCCTCGAATCGGACGAGGACTAGAGATTTTCTCGAACGAGAGTGGCGACTAAGATAATCGGGCTGCGGGGCAACCCGCTGCGGGCTGTAGCGCAGCTTGGTAGCGCGCTGCGTTCGGGACGCAGAGGTCCCGGGTTCAAATCCCGGCAGCCCGACCACACAGCGTTAGCTGTGCAAGCAGTACAGGCCCCCATCGTCTAGCGGCCTAGGACACCACCCTTTCAAGGTGGCGGCACGGGTTCGAATCCCGTTGGGGGTGCCAAGTGAGATTGTCAAGCCCGGGACTCAGCCATCAACAATGCTCGACATGGCGAGCAGGTTCCCACGTGCGAGTCAGCCACTACGCACGCCACCCGAGATCCTCTTGTGAGCGGGCGTGGTCTACCGGTCACTGCAACGATGCCACTCCACACGATTAATTACTCATCCGAGCTATCGTCCCTCGTATCGGCGAGAACACTAAGAAGTTGTCCCGGCCCGTCAGGCTCCCATGTACCATCGCTCGATCGACGATACGGGTACCAACGCCCGTCTCTGGCGAACCTCAGTTGAGAGTCGCCAAGGGTGACGCGGTTGCGTCGCGCGACGGCGCCGCCGCCTAGGAAACTACGCGCTTCGGCCATGGTGTCGCGTCCGGGGTCCCACTGTTGGCCCAACGTCTCGAGGCCCGCGGTTCCCCCCGCTCGCCACGCGAGCGCTCGGCGCAGCAGAACCCGAGGTGCTACGCCGGCCCGACGAGCCAACGCCTCCAAATCCGGCCCGACACGGTGCTGGACCGGGCCAACGAGATCCGCCGCCCGACGAGCGAGGTCCTCGTCATGTGTCAGCTCGAGGCCACTCGACGCGCCTCCCAAGGCCAACTCGAGGGCACGAGCGGCGGCATCGATAGCCAGGCTCCGCAGTGCGCCAGCATCAAGCGCAGCGTCCGGGGACGAGTCAGTCAAGAGAATCGAAGGGCGCCCGGGGTGCTCGGGCGGCATCGGCAGCGCGGGCGCCGCAGCGGGAGTACGCCGCCATGCGTCGCGAGCCCTGACGCCGGTGTCGGCCGGTCGAGCCACGCCGTGGTACTCAGACGCCTCGGGCCCGGCGCGGCGCGAGCGTAGGGCGGCGAGCACCTCGTCGCGGCTGCGCCCGCGCAACTGCAGTAGCCCGAAGGGGTCGCGATCGAGCTCATCAGCCACCAGGTAGCACACGGCCGCCGCGTGCTTGCACGGATCGGCCCAGTCCGGACACGTGCAGCGCGGCTGGATTTCTCCGGGTCCGGGCAACAGATCCAAACCGATCGATGCAACGTCACGAGCGATTCCCGGCGGCAACTCCCCGTCGAGAAGTGCGGCGGTGTGGCCGATCTCGCCGGCGAAGGCGTCCAGCACCTTGATCCACTCATCGTCGTCGAAGGTACGCACGCGCACCGTCACCGAATAAGGCTTGGCTCGTGAGCCCTGCACCAACGCGGTAATCCGTCCGACGTCGAGTGACACGACGCCTACCGCACCGCTGCGGGCGTACGTGCGCCCGCGCGGCAGGCGGTTCACGTCCAGGCGCGCTCGCTGCTCGAGCGCCTCGGTCCACGCCTGACCCCACCACGTCGAGCCGAATGACGAACGTCCGCCCGAGCGCGGGGCGCTCGGGCCGGGACGACGCGGCCGGGCTTTCGGGTACTTTTCCCACGAGCCTGAGCGACGCGACGGACTCACTCGCCTCTCCCTAGGCGAACCAGGTCCGCGAGCTCGGCGTCGGACATCCGACCGATCCAGGCTTCACCTCCACCGACCACCGCTTCGGCGAGCCCACGCTTCTTCTCAATGAGTTCGCCGATGCGGTCCTCTAGAGTGCCCTCGGCAATAAGGCGATGCACCTGGACGGGTCGGTCCTGGCCAATGCGGTGCGCTCGGTCGGTGGCCTGGTCCTCGGTAGCGGGGTTCCACCACCGGTCGAAGTGGATGACGTGGGTCGCCCGAGTAAGATTCAGCCCGACCCCGCCGGCCTTCAGCGACAACAGGAACACCGGGGCCCTGCCCGCCTGGAAGTCGTCCACCATGGCGCTACGGCGCTTGGCGGAAACCTTTCCGTGCAGGAAGAGTGTCGCAATGCCGAGATCTTTCAAACGGGCCTCGATCAGCGACAAGCACTCGACAAACTGGCTAAACACCAGCACGGAGTCGCCCTCGTCGATGATGACCGGCACGAGCTCCTCGAGCGCGGCGAGTTTGCCCGAACGTCCCGCCAGGGGCCCGGCCTGGTGCAGGTACTGGGCGGGGTGGTTGCATATCTGCTTGAGCACGGTGAGCAGGCGCAGCACGAGGGCCTGGCGCTCGATGCCGTCCTCCTTCTCGATGGCGTCCATGGCTTCGCGCACTTCGGCCTCGTAGAGTTGCACCTGTTCGGCGCTGAGCGGCACGGGCACGTCACTCACCGTGCGCGCGGGCAGATCGGGGGCGATCTCGGGATCAGTCTTGCGACGGCGCAGCAAGAACGGCCGCACGGTACGGGCCAGACGCTCGGTGACTACGGGATCGCGGTAGCGCTCGATGGGCGTCGCCACGTGGCGCACGAAACTCTCGAGCGAACCCAGCAGTCCGGGCGTCGTCCAGTCCAAGATGGCCCACAGGTCAGAGAGACGATTCTCTACCGGAGTGCCGGTAAGAGCCAGGCGCGCGGGCGCCGAAATGCGACGCAGTGACCGTGCCGTAGCGCTGGCGGGGTTCTTGACGTGCTGAGCCTCGTCGGCCACTACGAGCCAGAAGCCCGCGGCGTCAATGGCCGCAGCCTCACGACGAGCAACAC
>Ga0182030_10002935_pt1 | contig 36282 bp, 25 predicted proteins | sample 812S3MmetaG_FD_121299 | JGI IMG/M metagenome (GOLD analysis project Ga0182030, IMG submission 121299) | Permafrost microbial communities from Stordalen Mire, Sweden - 812S3M metaG (Illumina Assembly) | ecosystem: Environmental > Terrestrial > Soil > Wetlands > Permafrost | place: Sweden...
AATACCTCAAACTAACCCAGGCCTATGCCGATGAAATTATCTGCCGCACACGGCAAGCGCAGCCCGCCCCAGTCTCAAGCCCGAGGGAGCAAAGGAGAAAATGACCAAGCCCCGCTAACCAGACATTCAGATGCGTCTGCCCTGAGGCACAACCACCGTGGCAGTCACGCCTGTTAACGTCTCGATTGCCAACAACGAGGTGGGCTACTATTTCCGCGCTGTCGCTTCCAACCCCAGCGGTGTAACGTATGGCAGCATCCTCTTCATCTACGGCGGGGGGCCTCAATAACGCCGGGTATTGGCCGGGGCACAATTTGTAACCAGTTGACCGGTTTGACAGACGCCGGTTTTCAGTTGGTAACAAATTGTTACCAACTGGCGGATTTGACGGACTTCAAAAACAGCGAGGTCGTTTTTCATAAATCTCCAGTGGGATTCTACAGAGAGGTCGCGCCTATGGCGCTTGGGCGCGGGGCTGGAGCGTTCGGCGGGACGCCGAACGCGGCGGTCGGGACAACCGCGCTCCCCAGACTGGCGATCACTGGGACGGGTGGTTGGAGGCGCCGGGGGTGGGAGACTGCAATTGGTAGTCGGAGCAGGGGTTGCCGGTGGTGGCGCCGTCGGGGCGAAGGCCGACGCTCCGGGTGGCGGAGCCGACGACGGGCGCTGCGCCGCGTCCGGCGCCGCCTCTGGCCGGGCTGGGTACCACGACGATGCAACCACCCTGGCTTTGGTTGCCCTCGAGTGTGGCAAGATCGGGGCTGGCGATGGTCCCGTTCCCACTGGAGTTGCTTTGTTGCGAGCCGAAGACCAGGGCGTCAACGATAACTTTGCCGGTGGCGTCGAGGAGGGCGATGGAACCGGCGCTGGCGGAAAGGGGGTTGCCAAACCATTGGTCGGGCGAAGGCGGCCCCTGGTAGCTTGCCGCCAGGGCCAGTGGGTTGACTATGGGTGCGCCGTATTCGTGGGCATTGAGCAAGGGGCGGTCGAGGGTAATGCCAGTGCCCAACGCCTGAACCGCCTCGCCGCTCAGATGCGGGAAGCGCGTGGGGGGCGAGAAGGTGATGCCGGTTCCCGCGTCGGATACGTTGTCTCCCAACATGTGATCGAATTTGAGCGGGGCGGACAATTCGATTTCGCCGCCTCCGCCGCCTCCGCCGCCACCGAATCCGCCGCGGCCACGGCCAACTGGAGCGGCACTGACGGAGACGATGCGCTTGACTGAGAGGGTTTCCTTGCGTCCGCCGGTTCCGATGGTCAGCGTGTCGCCAAGGAGCATGTCGGAGTTGGCCGTAATTTTGATATTGGTTGCGCCCGCGACGACCTGCGCTGAGAGGGTTGTTTGGGTGGCGGCCTTGCCGACGGCGGTGACGGTGGCCATCTCATAGTTGCCACCGATGTCCATGCCGATTTTCTGGCCGACCTCGAAGCCGGCGGCGCTGGTGACGGGGAGATTGGTCGCCCCGGCGGGAAACGTCAGCCAGGGTCCCGTGGAAACGGGAACAAAGACGGTCGTCATGGGCGAGGCGGGCGTGCCGACGGTTGCGATGGTGCGGGATTCGCCTTCGATGTCTATCTTCTGGCCGGCCTCGAAGCCTGTGGTGGCGCGGACATGGATGGTGGTCGCGCGCGGGGTTGCGGGAGCCGCCAGGCCGGAGCTGGAGAGGGCGAGCAGGTAGAAGGCGTGGGGCGCGAGTTTGGTGCGGGGAGGAATGGTCGCGAGTTTGACTGAAGCCCATTGGCTCGGGGTGTTGATGAGAGTCCAGTTGGAGATGTCGGCGTCGGTTTCGGAGGCGTTGTAGAGTTCGATGAACTGGTTGCCGAAGCGGACTTCGTTGATCTTGACAGGGAGAGCACTTCGGACCCGCTGGACGGTTGTTTCGGATTGGAGCCTGTCGGTCATTTCGGATTGGAGCCTGTCGGTCATTTCGGATTGAGGCCCGTCGGTTGTCTGGCTTGTCCACGCGGCCAGGGCGGCGAGGAAGCCGGCACTGGTGGTGGCCGGGGAAGTGATTTTGAAAGTGGCGTTTAAGCCGGCACCGGGGGCGAACGGGCCGACGAGGGTCTTTGACGTTGCGTTGGTTCCGGAGACTGTGGAGGTCCAGCCTTTTGGCACGGAAACTGTCAACTTAACGGTCGCAGCGGGCGCTGCCGTGGTGTTGTTGAAGGTGACGGTTATGTTCTGCGAGGAGCCAGGCGCGAATGTGGTGAGGCGGGAGAGGCTCACGCGCTCCACATCATACTTGGCGGCGACGATGTTGGCCTGAAGGGCATCGGTGGCGGCTTCGGGCGGATAGCCGGTCGTGATGGCGCCTTCATAGAAGGTGCCGGAGGAACCGTTGCCGTTGTCGCCGCCGGTGCCCAAGAGGACGGCGCCCTGTTTGTGCATTGGGAAATAGCTGGCGCTGTTGCTGGAGCCGGGGCGAACACCGCTGTAGAAGGTCGTCAGGGCGCCTTGCTGGGCGTTGCCGCCGCGGAGGTCCCACTTGTTGCCGCCGCCGCCGTCAACGACAGCGGTGACGAAGCGCCAGGAAGTAATGGTCGGATCGGCGGCGTTCTGTTTGGCGTTGTAGCCCGAAAAGACGCCGCCTTCAAAGTCGGCCTCGATCCACGGGCCGGGGCCGCTGCCCGTGCCCCAGGTGGTGGCGGTGCCGAAGTAGGTGGTTTCCATGGTGCCGGGGCCATCGGCGCGGCTGTCGGTCTCGGCGTTGCCGTAGTCAAAGCAGCAGCCGCTGTCGTAGTGCTTGCCGTCCACGATGGAGTACACGCCTTCCGGCTCGTCGTTGATGGCGATGCCGGTGGCATTGTTGTTGCGGAAGCCCATGCCGGGAATGATATAGACGCCGTAGGCCTTGTGGCCGCCGATGGTTATCGGCGCCATATCGGCGATGGGCAGGGTGTTGAACCCGCCCTTTGCCGGACCCTTGAAAGTGCCTGGAGGCGCCTGGTAGAGGTGATTGCTTTTTCCAGATTGATCATAGATGAGTTTGATGAAGCAGATCGTGTTAGCGCAGAAGGCATCCTGCGCAGCGGCGTCGGCGTACCCGCCCGCGTCGGTCGCGGAGGACTGGACGACGCCGATGTCCAGGGTCTTGCCGTCTGATTGACGCATGACCTGATAGAGCGGGCCGTTGAAGGCGGCGGATAGCGCGCGTGTGGTGCTGTGGGCGGCTACACAGGGGGTGCTGGCGGCGGCGTAGATGTCGCATGGGCCTTGTGGTCTGGGCAGGGTGCCTTTGGCCGCGCTGCCAGGCTGCGGGGAAGAGGGTTGGCGCGACTTGCATGCGACCATTAAAACGGCAGGGAGCGCGAACATTATTGCGAGCATGAGCGCAAAAGTGATTTTATTCTTCATGTGTATCCTAATCTATCAAATCGTTTTTTGGTGACGGCGCGGATTATGCGCGTTCGAGGGCGGGCGACAAGTGGAAAGTGGGCGGAAGGGGGGGAAGTTTTGGCTGGCTTGGGGGCGGGTTTGGGGAATAGAAATAAGACCTATAAATCCTATAGGACCTATAAGACCTTTCAGCGTCATTGGCCCCACGGCGGAATTTGGCTTTTCTCGGGGCGGATTTGGATTAGGTTGCACGCATGAGTTTGACGGATGAGATGACGTTGCTGGCCCGGCAGGCGAAGGAGGCTTCGCGGCTGTTGGGCCGATTGACTACAGCCGAAAAGAATACGTGTCTGCTTGCGATGGCGGACGCGCTGGGACGGAATCGCGCGGGGATTCTGGCGGCCAATGCCGAGGATATGGAGCACGCGGCGCAAATGGGACTGTCTGCAGCGATGCTGGACCGGCTTAAATTGGACGACAAGCGGATTGACGGCATGGCGAACGGGTTGCGGGAGGTGGCCGCGCTGCCGGATCCGGTGGGGAGGATTTTGGATGACCGCACACGGCCGAATGGTTTGCGGCTGCAGAAGATTTCGACGCCGATTGGGGTGGTGGTGATTATTTATGAGTCGCGGCCAAATGTGACGGCGGACGCGGCGAGTCTTTGTTTCAAATCGGGGAACGCGACGATTTTGCGCGGAGGGAGGGAGGCGATTCATTCGAACCAGGCCATCGCGAAGGTTCTGACGGAGTCGGCGGCGGCGGCGTTTGGGCGCTTTCCGGTTCACGCGATCCAGGTGGTGGGCACGACGGACCGGAACGCGGTGAGGGAGTTGCTGGCGCTGACGCAGTATGTGGATTTGTGCATGCCGCGCGGAGGGGAGGGGCTGATTCGAGCGGTGGCGGATTGCTCGAAGGTGCCGGTGATCAAGCATTACAAGGGGGTTTGCCATGTTTATGTGGACGGGGCGGCGGATTTGGAGATGGCAGGGGAGATTGTGATGAACGCGAAGTGCCAGAGGCCCGCGGTTTGCAACGCCATGGAGACGTTGCTGGTGGATGCGCCGGTGGCGGCGGGCTTTTTGCCGGTGATCGCGGCGCGGCTGGATGGCAGGAAGGTGGAGATGCGCGCGGATGATCCGGCGCGGAAGATTTTGGAGGCGAGCGTGGCGCATCCGGCGCGCGCGATCCGCCCGGCGACGGACCAGGATTTTTACACGGAATATAACGATTACATTTTGAATATCCGCGTGGTGGACGGGGTGGGGCAGGCGATTGAGCACATCAACCAATATGGGTCGGCACATTCGGACAGCATCGTGACGCGGGATGAGGGGCGGGCGCGGGAGTTTTTGGCGGGGGTGGATTCGGCGGCGGTGTATTGGAACGCTTCGACGCGGTTCACGGACGGAGGGGAATTTGGGATGGGGGCTGAGATCGGGATCAGCACGGACAAGATCGGGGCGCGCGGGCCGATGGGGCTGGAGGAGTTGACGAGCTATAAGTGGATCGGGCTGGGGAACGGACAGGTGCGAACGTAGGGGCGCAAACAAATGAGTTGAACCACGGATTACACGGATTACACGGATAAGGAAGAGATTTCAACGCAAAGACGCAGAGAAGGGTCAGCCTGAATTGAGAATTGGTCATTGAGAATTTGTCATTTGTTATTTGAGCTGACGGTTCGGAGAATTTGGTCGCGAACGCGCGATTCTCGGAAATAGCACTGTAGCGGCGGAAGAAAATGAGCACCACCATTGATCCAGCGTCAACGCCCGGGGAGCGGGCGCGGTTTGTGCGGGACAGTATGCCGCAGGGAGGGCTTTTCGCGGGACAGGAGTGGCGGATTTCGCCGGCGCCTTTTGCGCTGGACCGAGAATTGGCGGGGTTGCTGGAAGGCTTGGGGCGCGTTTTGCTTCAGTTCAATCGCGCGGTGAATTTGCTTTATCGCCAAAGCGTGGCGGGGAAACAACCGGCGTGGGTCGCACAATGGCTGGACCTGGGTAAGCCGGCGGAACTGGTGGAAATCCAGCGGTCGGCGGCGTTCAAGAATGAACTGCCGCGCGTGATCCGGCCGGATATCATTCTCACGCAATCCGGGGTCTGCATCGCGGAGTTGGACAGCGTACCCGGCGGGATTGGGCTGACGGCGTGGCTGAACCAGGTGTATTCAGCGCCGGCAATGGCGGCGGCGGGCGTCGTGGGAGGAGCGGAGGGCATGGCGCGCGGTTTTGCGGGGATTTTCGGCGATGCGCGGGCAGTCCATATTGTCATTTCGGAAGAGGCGCAGACTTACCGGCCGGAAATGGAGTGGCTGGCGGCGCAACTGGGGGAGAGATTCCGGGTGCGGGACGCGCGGTTCACGGAATTCGAGGAAGGGGACGCGGTGTATCGTTTTTTTGAATTGTTCGACCTGGGGAGCGTGGCATCCGCGAAGCATATACTTGACTTTGCGCTTGCCGGGAAAATACGGCTCACCCCGCCGCCGCGGCCGATTTTCGAGGAGAAGATGCTGTTCGCGCTGTTGTGGAACCGGAATCTGCGCCCGTTTTGGCGGCAGGAGCTGGGGGAAGGGTTCCTGGAGCGGCTTCAGCGGATGGTCCCCTATACGTGGGTGATGGACCCCGCGCCGCTGCCGCCGCAGGGGGCGATTCCGGAATTGAACTTGACAGACTGGACCCAGCTCAAGTCGCTTTCGCAGCGGGAGCGGGAGTTGATTATCAAGATCTCCGGCTTTTCCGACAAGGCGTGGGGCGCTCGCGGGGTGCATCTGGGAAGCGATCTTTCGACGGCGGACTGGAGCGCGGCGGTGGACGAGGCGCTACGGTCATTCCCGCGGTCGCCATGCGTCTTGCAGCGCTACCAGAAGCCGCGATTGGTGGAGTCGCAGTGGTTTGATTTCGAGAAGAACGAGGTGGCGGCGATGCCAGGCCGGGCGCGGCTGTGTCCGTATTATTTTGTCAGCGGGGACGGCGATGCGGCGCGGGCCACGCTGGGCGGGGTGCTGGCGACGATATGTCCGGCTGACAAGAAGATTATCCACGGGATGAGCACGGCCATTCTTGCGCCGTGTATGGTGGAGGAGCAACCGAGGCCTGCTTAATAACAGCAAAGGGGCGCATCTCCCCTTTGTCGCTCCAAGAGACCATCGAGCCAGAAGGAAAGCTGGACAAAGCTGAGAGACCCCAGAGCCGAGACAAAATCCACTTTTTGCTCGACATCGGATAAAGCTGAATTTATTCTACCCGTATTGCGGCTTTCAATGCGGGTAGAATAAATTTGCCAACAAACATACCAGGAGCGGTGCAACCGACCTTTATCGGTATTTTCGGTCGCGATCTTCTTTCCTCAGGGTATAGTTTTGATTATTATTTTGTTCACCGCGCCGGACGAAAAGGCAGGCTCGACAAAGGTGAGATGCGCCCGCGCGCGCAGGCGATTGAAAATAAGTCTAGCAATTCGGTTCACTTTATTGTAAAGCGTGTGCCAAGTTGAAAATAGCCATTGCATTCCGGCGCACGTTGACGCGGCTGCTTTCATCAGGAATGACGAATTTGCGAACTCATGCTTAAGCGAACACCATTATTCGCGGTCCACCAGAAATTGGGCGCGCGGCTGATTGATTTCGGCGGGTGGGAAATGCCGGTGCAATACTCCGGCATTCACGCGGAGCACCACGCGGTGCGCACGGCGGCGGGGCTGTTTGACATTTCGCACATGGGGGAGATCGTGGTGCGGGGCGGGGCGGCGCCGGATTTCCTGAACCACGTGCTGACCAATGACATTCGCAAGCTGCAAACGCGGCAGGGCCAGTACACGCTGATGTGCAATGAGCGGGGCGGGACGATAGACGACCTGTATGTGTATCAGGTGGAAACGGAGGAATTTTTGCTGATCGTCAATGCCTCGCGGATCAGCGTGGACGCGGCTTGGCTGAACCGGCAACTGGCGGTCTTTCCCCGGCGAGAGGACGTGGATTTGAAGAACCTGTCGGCGGATTTCGGGGCGCTGGCCCTGCAAGGCCCAAAAACGGCGGAGTTCATAGATGCTTGTTTTGCATCGTCCTCGAAGCAAAATCTGGCCTCGTCGCTGCGGAAGAATGAGATTGTGCGCCGGGATTTTCTCGGGCGGCCCGTGTATGTCTCGCGGACGGGCTACACCGGGGAGGACGGTTTTGAAATGGTAGCGCCCGCTGAAATCATGCCCACGCTTTGGAACAAAGTGCTGGAAGTGGGAATGCCGTTCGGGCTGAAACCCGCCGGACTCGGAGCGCGGGACACGCTGCGCACAGAGGTATGTTACCCGCTCTACGGGCACGAATTGGACGAAGACACCACGCCCGTGGAGGCGGGGTTGGGCGTGTTTGTAGCGCTGGGCAAGGGTGATTTTGTGGGCCGGCCGGTGCTGGCGGAACAAAAGGCCCGCGGCACAACAAAGAAACTGGTGGCATTCAAATTCGCGGAAAGGTCGGCCCCGCCGCGCCCGGATTATCCGATTTGGAGCGCGGGCCCGGACGGACGGCCCATCGGGCGGGTGACCAGCGGCATCCAAAGTCCTTCGCTGGGAGTGGGGATTGGCCTGGGCTATGTGCCGCCGGAAATGGCGGCCGCCAACAGTCTGATTGCCGTAGAAATCCGGGGCAAGCAAGCTCCGGCCACCATCGCGCCCAAGCCCCTTTACCGCAGAAGCTGAAACTCCGTCCTCCCGTCCCACAGTATTCGTCCGAATCGTCCAACCTAATTTATGAGTCTAAATATCCCCGGCGATGTGAAACACGCCAAAACACACGAATGGGTCCGCGTCCGCGACGGCGTGGGCACCGTTGGCATCAGCGACCATGCCCAGCACGAACTGACCGACGTGGTGTTCGTGGAATTGCCCGTCGTGGGCCGTCACATCGAGGCCGGCGCGGCCTGCGCGGTGGTTGAATCGGTCAAAACGGCCAGCGACATTTATTCACCCGTGAGCGGGGAAGTCACCGCCGTCAATGCGCAACTGGTCCAGCATCCCGAACAGGTCAACCGCGATCCCTACGGGGCGGGCTGGTTCTTTCAGGTCAGACTTTCGAAGCCCGCGGAAGTGGAGGGGCTGCTTGCGCCGGAGGATTATGCGGGGCAAGTCGGGGCTTGATTTTCGTGTATTGCAAATTTGCTTGCGACGGTCATAGACCGCCGCTACAGCGGCCGGAGGATTCTGGCAGGCAAGTCGGGGCTTGATGCCTACGCCAATTTTTGCGCGATGTCCCCGTCCAGAATCTGTTTCACTGTGAAGGGGACGATGATACGGTGTTCCTCGCGGAAGAACCGGCCAATTTCCTGCATTGCATCGTTCGAAAAGTCGAAGGAGACAAAGAAACCCTTGTCGCACTTCGCCCGGCGCATGGCCGTTTCAAAGGCGTCAATGTCCGGCCTTCCGACCTTGTCCTTTTGCTTCACTTGCACCGCATAGAAGCGTTCGTCCAGCGGCAAGTCTTCCACTCCGGGTTGCTGCCGTCCTTCCAAGGCGGAGACGGGGAAAATCCGCCCGTCAATGCCCTTATCGCCGACTTGCACCTTGTTTTTGATACCGCCCAATTCGACGACGGCCCAGTTCTCAAATTCAAACGGCGGCAATTCGCGCAACCGTTTCTCCGTCCAGGGCAGGTTCTTCAATACAAAACCACGCCCGATCTTCCAAAGAGGCTCCTCATCACGCAATCCGCAATCCCGGCGGAGACGGTGTGCCATGACCCGGCAGGCTGTCGGGGAAATGTCTATGCCAATCCATTGCCGTTTCAAATTCTGCGCGGCAACCAAGGCCGTGCCGCAACCACAAAAGGCGTCCAAAACGATGTCATTTTCGTTGCTGCTCATCTGGATGATGCGATCAAGCAATGCGAGGGGCTTTTGCGTAGGATAACCGAGCCGCTCTTTCGCCTGAGAATTTATAGGCGGGATGTCTGTCCAAACGCTGTCCATAGGACGCCCCTCTTGTTCGTCCAAGTACCGCTTCAATCGCGGCACTGCCCCAGGACTTGGCTGAACGACTAATCCGCTGGCGTAGGCTTCCTGCATACGCTCCTTCGTCCAGCACCAAACGCGATTCACACCTAAAAACTCATACGTCAAGTTTGGCCGGTCGGGGTTTGGATTCGTTAAATTGTCCAACTGATAAAGCCGTCCATCCGGGTCACGATGACAATACTTGCTGGCGGTCTTTTCGTCCAAGTTGTCCGGGTCGTAAGGATTGTATGGCCGGTTGAATGTCAACTCACCTCCGCCGCCGTAATAGAAAATCGTGTCGTGATTATTCGGCAGCGCGGCAAAAGCCAGTCCTTTGGAAAAAGTGCGTTGCCAAATGATTTCCGTTTGAAAGTTATTTTCCCCGAAAATCCCATCCAGCATGGCCTTGACGTAATGGCTGGCGTGCCAGTCGCAGTGATAATAAAAACTGCCCGTCTTTTTCAGCACGCGGGCCAATTCCACGCAACGCGGGCGCATATAGTCAATGTAGGCGCGTGTGGATTCGTGCCGGTCCTCAAATGACCGCTTTTCCTTCGTTTCGCCCCAAAACACTTCGTAATTCCGATTCGAGTTGAAGGGAGGGTCAATGTAGATCAGGTCAATGCTGGCGTCCGGCAATTGCTTAAGTTGGTCAATGTTGTCCCCGCATTAAATGACGCGGGTGTCCAGCAAGGCGGACGGTCGGCCCGCAACCGCCGCTGGCTTCCGTTCTCCGCCCGGTTGGGCCGGTTTTGACAAGGTTGGCGATTGATCGTCCATTGCACCCTCACCTTATGCGATTAGCTGCTTGCAAGGCAACTGCTATCCGCCCGTTGTGTTGCTTCAAGAAGTTCTTGCAAACCAGTGAAACCGGAAGAGAATCACGAAAAAGGCCCACGCCAGTCGTGGGCACGAACCCATGGGAAATCTCACCTGAGAATTGGAGGAAAATATGTCGAATGCTCGAAAAGACGAAGCTGAGGCAGTGCGGACCACCATCGTGGGGGGCCGTCCGCCAGGCAGCGGCCGGAACAACGTCCCGGTGCCCCGAGGCATTGAGGTGCTGGTCAAGAAAGCGTCGGTGGATGCCGGGTTTCGCGAATTGTTCCTGAAGCAGCGAGGCAAGGCTGCAGCCACTATTCAACTGGAACTGGATCCGGCGGAAGACGCCATGCTAAGCGTCATTCCACAAGAGCAATTGGCCCAGATTGTGGACCAAACCACGGTCCCGATGGAACTGAGATCCGCGTTTCGGGGCCGAGTCGCCCTGGTGATGCTGGCCGCGCTAGGCGCAGGCCTGGCGGCGTCCAGCCCTGCCCAGCCAACCTTCGGCGCCCAACCCAACGAATCCAACGCGATCCAGCCCCAAGCGCAACCTACGAACCCGCCATCATATACGGGTCCGCCCGTGGCCGTGGCTGGCGCTTTGCCCCTGCCGGACAAAACGACCACGAACGTGCCATCTCCCAATGTCGAGATCACCAACCCACCTCCACCGCAGCGGCCCTCCACCGTCGTGGCGGGCTTGCTGATGCGAGTGCCGCCAAGCCCGGCCTCCAACGCGCCGGGCACGAACACGACAAATACCATTGTAGTCTTCGGGTTGGGGTCGACGCCACCCACTAATGCGACACCAGGCGAGCCGCCTCGCACCAATCTGCCATCCACCAACATAATTTCGCCTCCAATCCGCGGCCTCCAGCCAAACGTCCCGGTCTTCGGTTTGAGGATGACGCCACCCACCAATCCGCCACTCACCAATGCGACAATAGCGGAGGCGACGCCCACCAATCCGCCATCCACCAACGAAATTTCGCCTGCGATCCACGGCCTCCGGCCAATCGACCCGGGCTTCTTCATTATCTCCGGTATCATGGTAAGGCCACGCACCAATCCGCCACCCACCCATGCGCCAGGCACCAACGCGCCAGACGAGCTTACGCGCACCGATCCGCCGTCTGCCAAGCAACAGGCCGCTACTTGACAGTTTCCCATAGCCGTCATGCCATGAAACGAGAAGGCCCAAGCCATAAGCCGGTACATACATGTCCGCTGACCTAACCCTCATCAACCTCAACCTGCTCTTCATACGCTACGGAGAGCAAATCGAGCGGGAAAGGCACGTCCCTCTGGGCTGCCTCTATCTGACCCGGTCGCTGGAGGCGGCGGGCTTCACCGTTGATTTTCGGGATTACCAATTATGCGAAGCTGAGGACCCGTTCGATCTCGACGCGTTTCTCGACTTTGTGGCCGAACCGGCGCCCGTCATCGGCTTGTCTTGCATGGCGAACTTGTTGCCGTTCACGCTCCTGGCGGCCGAGGCCCTGAAAGCCCGCTATGCAGACCGCAAGATCGTCCTCGGCGGGGTCGGCACCAAAGCCGTGGAAGACAAAATCCTGCGCCGGTTTCCGGGTATTGACGTGATCGCGCGCGGCGAAGGGGAAGAAACCGGGCCGGAACTGCTGCGCGCCTTGTGCAGCGGGAAGGCCGATGCTCTGGCCCCGGTTCAAGGCATCTCCTACCGCCGCAACGGCTCGATAGCGCACAATCCCGACCGGCCGCGCCTGCGCAATCTCGATGCGCTCCCCTTTCCCGCCTTCGAGAAGATCGCCCTCGGCCGTTACCAGGGCTACGGGATGATGACCAGCCGCGGCTGTCCGTATCCCTGCACTTTTTGCTCGGTGGCGCCAGTCTGGAATTATCAGAGCTTCTCGCGCAGCCCGCAGAACATCGTCGAGGAAATGGCGCTGCTCCATCGCCAGGCCGGCGTGGACTTGTTCCTGTTTCAGGACGAGTTCTTTGTGTCGGGCAAAAAGCATGTGATGGCCTTCTGTGACGCCCTGGAACGCGCGGGCCTGGCCGTCAAATGGAAAGCCTTTGGCCGCGTCAACCTGATTGACGAAGAGATGATGCGCGCGATGGCAGAATCCGGTTGTGTCGAACTGCGCTTTGGCATCGAATCCGGCTCGGACCGCGTGCTCAAGCTCATCAAGAAAGGCTTCACTGCCGCCGAATCGCTCGCGCTGATTCCCAAGGCGGTCCAAATCTTTCCGAGCGTGGATGCGTTCTACGTTTGGGGATTCCCGTTCGAGACCATGGAGGACTTCAACCGAACGCTTTTCCAGATGGTCTCGTTTCGGACGATGGGCGCGCGGATCCTGCCCAGCCTGCTTTGCCTGCTGCCGCAAACGCCCATTTACGAAGACCTCGCTCCGGACGAACGCCTCGAATTCTGTCCCTGGCTCCTGCCGGAGTTTGTGATCACCGGCCACGAGGTGTTGCGCGGCAACAACGTCGAGGTGCCGGCGCGGCACCGCCGTTACTTCGATCTCATCACCGCGAACCCGGACATCTTCCCGGGTTTTTTTCACTTTGACCTTGAAGGAAACGTGATGCCCAAGCTCGAGCTGCTCCGCCGCTTTGGCTTTTACCTCCAGCCCGAACTCGTGGCCGAATCGAAACGGGAAAGTCGCGGAGCGCCGCGGCTGGAACAAGCGGCGAGCCAGGGCGGCCCGGATGAAGAAAAGACCGCCATGCTGTACCGCAAAGCAGGAAAGACTGAAAAACTGGTTTCGATATTGGGTTTCGGCTGCATGCGCCTGCCGGTTAGAGAGGGGAAACTTCAACTCATTGACGAAGAGCGTGCCCTGGCCATGGTGGACAGCGCCAGAGGCCAGGGGGTGAACTATTTCGACACCGCCTACGTATATCACTCGGCTGCTCCATTTGAGGCAGGCATGAGCGAGGTGTTTCTGGGCCGGGCGCTGAAAGGCCGGCGGGACAAGGTCAATGTGGCAACCAAGCTGCCCAGTTGGCTGATTGGCAGCCGTGCCGACATGGACCGGTATCTGGACCAGCAGCTCGAACGGTTGCAGACCGACCATATTGACTTCTACCTCCTGCACAGCCTCACGGGATCGCTGTGGAGCAGACTCAGCCAGCTTGGCGCTGCCGAATTTCTCGACGCGGCCATCGCCGATGGCAGAATCCAGCACGCCGGTTTCTCATTCCACGACGAGTCCCCACAGTTCAAACCGATCGTGGACGCCTATGACTGGTCTTTTTGCCAGATTCAATACAACTTCATGGACGAAGACTTCCAAGCGGGGCGGCTGGGCCTGGAATACGCGGCCAGCAAAGGGCTGGGAGTCGTCATCATGGAACCACTGCGCGGGGGCGGGCTGACAGCGAGAATTCCGGCTGAGGTGCAAGCGGTGTGGAACAAAGCCCAGGTCAGACGGACGCCCGCGGAATGGGCGCTGCGGTTTGTCTGGAACCGGCCCGAGGCGAGTGTGGTGCTGAGCGGCATGAGCGAGTTGCGGCAAGTTGAGGAAAATATAAACTACGCCGGCGGAGGACTGGCCAACTCGCTTACGGCCGGCGAACTGGAACTCATCCAGGAAGCCAGGGCCATTTACCAGTCTCGTATCCGTGTCCATTGCACCAATTGCGGCTACTGCCTGCCCTGTCCCGCTTCGGTTCAAATCCCGGCTAATTTCCAGCAACTGAACAACCTGGCGGTTTACCAGGACCGCAATTTCGCCGAGTTCTTCTATCATCATGGCCTCACCCCCGGGCAGCGGGCTTCTCACTGCGAGGAATGCGGCCAATGCGAGGACGCCTGTCCGCAGCACATCCCGATTCGGATGATCTTGAAGGAAGTGGCGCGGGAATTCGAGCATGGGTGAAGTGGATCAATCCCGGATTTCCCAGATTCGCTTCAGATGACAAAGTCATTGACCTGAAATGGAGCCGCATAAACAAAGGCTTCCATGTGTATCAAACCAAAAAAAATCCATTTTATTGGACCCTGGCCTGGAAGAAAGAGTTGGCGCACGGCGCGGGGACGGTGATGTAGCGAAGGTCAACTGTGTCGTAATTGGTGGCGATGGGGGTCCACGTGACGAGGTCGGGCGAACACTCAATGACATAGGTCACGTTGCTCTGACCTTGGAGGGTGAATCCGAACGGGCTGGCGGGCGCGACGGGCGCAACAGGGGAGCACAAGGAAGGCTGGGTGAGGGTGTTATACACTTGGATGACCGGCGCAGCGGGAGTCACCGCCTGATTGGTTCCGGGCGGCGACCAAGTGCGCCAGACTTGGGCGCTAAGGTCTGTGGCATAGAGATTTCCGACGTGATCCCAGGCGACGCCCATGAACTGGTCGTTGGTACCCCCGCCGAGGCTGGCAACCAAGGCGCCATTGGTGGCGTAATAGACGTTGACGGCGCCGTTCTTCAGGCCGGCCACGCCGTTTGGCAGCTCTCCACCGCTGCCGTCATTGTAGCCGCGCACGGCTACCGCGACCCAGGTGCCGGTTGGGTCCACCGCAACGCCGACGGCATTTTCCAAGGAGTGATCCTCGGAGCTGACGCTCCAATTCGTGGTCAGTTCCGTTGTGTTGCTGTAGGGCGGGAAGCAAAAGAGGCGCGGGGTGGAGAAATAATCGCCGGGATCGGCGAACCCATCCAGGCTTTGAATAACATAGATATTGCTGGAGGCATCCACCGCCACGTCGTAGGCGCAAAGGGTCAAGCCGGTCGGGCTGATGCCCACCACGACCGTACCGGTGTCGTTGTCCGCCACGGCGCCATTGGCGGTGAGGTCGTATCGCAGCACACCCACACTGTGGCCGTCCGTGTTGGCGTCCGCCATCCACAATTGTGTGCCGCCGCCGCCGCCGGTCACGCACGGGCCGCTTAATTGCGGGCCGGCGGGAGGAAACTGGTAAGGGTAATTACCGGAATTCAGGGCCGTCAGGTAATTGGTGGAAATGACTTCGTCAAAGGCCAGCACCAGGCCGCTTTGGCTCCAATCGTTGATGTAAACCGTGTCATCCGGAGCAACGGCAATCTTCCACGGGCTGTAGAGGTAGCCCGGATCGTATTGGCCGCCCGGCCAGGGATAGCTGCGGCTGAATCCGCCCTCGTCAGCAGGGCTGCCATCGGCATTGAATTTGAAAATTCCGGCGGCGCTGTTCGGCGGGGCATTGCCGGCGAACACCCGGCCATAAAAGGGGCTGTTGGAGTTTTGGTTGACGGCAATGCCGGTCGGCTCGTACACAGCAAAATGGGGGCTGTCATCGGTGATGTTGGTCCAGCCCGCATAGCCCGAGGAGGAGGCGGTGATGCTGAATTGATAGACTCCCGGCACGACGATTTGGCCCGCTTGGTTGGTTCCGCCCCATGCCACCGAGTTGCTGCCGGTGTTTGTCCCTGCGAGGCTGCCGGTCCAGACCACGGCGGCGCCGGAATGAATCTGGAGCCAGACGTTCGTGGCGGGTTCGTTGAGGATGTAACTGATCAGGACCGTGGTGTCCGGCTCGGAGGCGGCAATGGCGGCATTGTTGGTGGAGCCGTTGAGTTTGATGTCGGTGGCATAGACATTGGCCTTTCCGGGCAGGCCACTTGCCAGCAGCAACAGAGCCACAACCAGTGGGCACCGGTTGCGGCGGCAGGTTTTCTTCAGGCAATAACGCATGTGCCAACTGCTCCGATTAAAAATAAAGACGCGCACCGTCAAACTCCCGCCTGCTCCTTTCCCTTTGCCAGCATACTATATCGTGGAAATTGGCGATTGACAGAATAAAAAATATATATCAATGTATCCGTATTCGTTGATATTTCAGTTATGGAAAAACACGAGAAAAGCAGCGCCTTTATGAAGGCTCTCAAATGCCGGGAATGCGGCCGCGAATATCCGCTGGTTGCGACCCACGTTTGCGAGTACGACTTCGGCCCGCTGGAAGTCGCCTACGATTACGACCGGATCCGGCAAACCATGACTCGGGCCGTCATCGAGGCGCGCCCGCGGAGCATGTGGAGGTTCCGGGAACTGTTGCCGGTGGCCGGGGAACCGACCGTTGGGCTGGAGGTGGGCGGGACACCGCTGATCCGGGCGGACCGCCTTGCGAAACGCCTGGGCATCCGGGAATTGTGGATCAAGAACGACGCCGTCAATTATCCGACCCTATCCTTCAAGGATCGGGTGGTCAGCGTGGCCTTGAGCCGGGCGCGCGAGCTGGGTTTCACCACCGTGGCGTGCGCATCCACAGGCAACCTGGCCAACTCGGTGGCAGCCAATGCCGCCGCGGCCGGCCTGAATGCCTACGTGTTTATCCCGTCGGATCTGGAGCACAGCAAAGTGGTCAATTCGTGGATTTATGGAGCCAAGGTCATTGGGATAAAAGGGCATTATGACGAAGTGAACCGGTTGTGCGCCGAGGTTGCGGGCAAGTATCCCTGGGCGTTCGTGAACGTCAATGTCCGGCCTTATTACGCCGAGGGTTCCAAGAGCATGGGTCTGGAAATCGTCGAGCAATCCGGCTGGCGCGTTCCCCGGCACACGGTTGTCCCGATGGCCTCCGGCTCGCTGCTCACCAAGATCCACAAGAGCTACGGCGAAGCCATCAAGCTGGGTCTTGCGCCCGAGGCCGAATACAAAATACATGGCGCGCAGGCCACGGGCTGCGCCCCCATCTCCACGGCGCAGAAGGCGGGCCTGGATTTCTTCAAGCCCGTCAAGCCCAACACCATCGCCAAGTCGCTGGCGATCGGCACGCCCGCGGACGGCTTTTACGCCCTTAGAGTCATGAAAGACACTGGCGGGCAGGCTGAAGACGTCAGCGACGACGAGATTCGCGAGGGCATCAAGCTGCTGGCGGAGTGCGAAGGGATATTCGCGGAAACGGCCGGCGGGGTGACGGTGGGGGTCGCCAAGAAGCTCATTGCGGGCGGGGCCATCCCGGCTGGGGAGAGCGCCGTGCTGTGCATCACTGGCAACGGGCTGAAGACGGTAGACGCGCTGGCGGGCCACGCCGGTTTCACGCGCGAGATCAAGCCGAGCTTGCGGGAGTTCGAGGCGCTGCTGGAGGATGGAGAGAAGATCCATGGTTGAACTCCAGCTTCCCATCGCTGCCGGCCTGTGCTAACCTCAAGCCGTGAAGACCATTCCCGAAGGACTGCCCGCGCAAGACCATTGCGACAACCAGCGTGAAACCACGCCGGGCGTGCGTGGACAGGCGGAAGATTTGGACGATTACCTTGATTTGTTGGAAGCCCGCGCACGGAATAAGGGCAAACGCACGTTCACCACGGAGGATGTTCGCCGGGAGATCGGGCTTGATCCAGGCCCAAAGAAAAAATCTCTGTAAAGTAATATATCAATATATGCCCCAAAAAGTGCGAATTCCAACGCCGCTCCGCAAGTTGACGAACAACGAGGAGACGGTCGAAGTCAATGCCACGAACATCGCCGGCGCGATTGCCGAATTGCAGGCGCGCTTCCCGGGGATCAAGGAGCGCCTCCTGGATGAGACGGGCGGCATCCGGCGCTTCGTGAACGTTTATGTCAACGAGGAGGACATCCGCTTTCTGCGCAACCAGGAAACCCCGCTCAAAGAGGGGGATGAAGTGAGCATCATTCCGGCCATCGCGGGAGGGTGAGGGGAGTTATGAGTTATGAGTTGTGAGTTAAACATATTGAATTGAGAAGCAGGGACTTTATGCCGACAATGAAATCCAAGACACGGGCCAAGAAAGGCGACGGGACGCAGTCGGCGCATATGCGCCTGTGGCTGATGTATCCGCCCAAGTTTATCACCACGCCGGTAATCTGGAATTTGGCGCGCAAGTTCCCGGTCGTCACGAATGTGCGCCAGGCCAGCGTCACCGACGAGATTGGGATCGTCTGCCTGGAATTAAGCGGGCGCCGTCCGGATGTCAGCGCGGCGATCAAATGGCTTGAGGAAATGGGGATCAAAGTGGAACCGGTGGAGATTGGGGTCATTGAGAGCTAGGGGTTTCCACTACAATAAAAAGCGCAAACAGGGGTTCCAAACTTGACTATAGGCCGGGCCTGCGGTTAAATGGCGGAGACTACTGTTGCCAGTGTGGGCCAAAAGCTATGACAAAGCGAGATCTCGTAATCAAGATTAGCGAAGAAACCGGCTTGGTTCAGCAAGAAGTCATGCGAATCGTTCAGCGGACGCTTGATATCATTGCCGAGACCGTCGCGACCGGAAAGTCGGTTGAGTTGCGCAATTTTGGGGTATTCGGAATCAAGATTCGCCGGGCACGCATCGGCCGCAATCCGAACGATCCGGAGAAGGACGTGATGATTCCCCCGCGAGCGGTCGTGAAATTCAAGCCGGGCAAGGAATTGCGGCAGGCTGTTTTGAACGCGCCGCCGCCGCCGGAATAAGGCCTCGCCGAGCCGGTTTTTTCCCCGGCAAATCACCTGTCTCATCCCGGTTCCGCATAACCCTCCGGTTCGGTTTGGAATCGTCCGCTAAGCCGGATGCAACTCGCGGGCCATTGGCATGGCGGTTTCGAGCGACGTGTGATCCGGCCATGCGGCGTGCATTTTGCTGGCGTGGTTGTAGGCCTCCATTTGCAAGTCGGTCTGGCGGATCAGGCGGGATAACACCGTCTCAATCAGCTCGTCGGGTGTGAAAGGCTTCTGCAGGTAATCGTCCGCGCCGCTGACCATGCCGCGGCGGAAATCATCGCGGCTGCCGGAACCGGTCATTAAAATGAAGGGAATGGCGGCGGTGGATTGCAATTCGCGAATGGCGCTCAGGAGGTGATGGCCGTCCATCCCCGGCATCCGCACGTCGCTGATGATCAAGTCGGGCTTCTCTTCCAGGACCATTTGGATGCCGGACTCGCCGCTGGCGGCTTCGCGGACCTCGAATCCAAAACTTCGCAAAACAGTCGTGACAATGGTTCTCACATCGTCATTGTCATCTATCACTAATATTTTCTTCATGCCGATTTCCATATCAGAATCCGTGCCAAACGCTGTAAAGTGCAGAATCCCGGAAAGAAGGTGATTTGGCGGCGCAAATTGCCGGGAGGGGCGCTTTTTGAGGCGTCAATTTAACAGCCGGCCCCGCCGCCGGGCAAAATTTGCCCACTCGATACCCCTCCTGTAACGGCGGTCTATGACCATCGCCATCTAACCTTCCGGGGCCGGCGCTCGACATCTCGGTTTGTCAGGGGCACATTGGCGAAGTGCGAACATGCAAAAAGTTGATGGAAGTCCATTTCGCCTGCAAGGGCGTCCGGTCAAAGTCAATGGTGTTGGCTTTCTTGTGCTGCGTCTTTTTCGCCGGCGCCGCGCCGGCTCAGGACAAACTGGTGTTTGCGGTTGACATCATCCGCCACGGCGACAGAACCCCGCTCAACAACGACTTCAAGGAAGATCCGACCAATTGGCCCGAGGGTTTTGGGAAGCTAACGGCCCTGGGCAGCAATCAAGAATATGCGCTTGGAACGGAAATGCGGAGGCTGTATTACGGGGGACTGCTGGATTCCAACACGGCCGCGCAGTCCATTTGCGTGTTCTCAACGGATACGGTTCGTACGCGGCAGAGCGCGGGGTTGTTTGTTTCGGGCTTGATGGGCGCGGCGGCCGGGACGATCCCCATTCATTTGACCATCCCCGTTGATATTGCCGGCGGTTTTGCGACGGACAACGTGGTTCCCCTGGCGAATTTCTCCAATCCCGGCATGACCAATCTGAAGGCTCTTGAGTCCCAGTACATCTTTGAGACGCCGGAATGGAAGGCCACCAATGCGGCGCTGCAGCCGCAATTCGCCCGCTGGAGCCAGGCGCTGGGTGTCAAGATCACCAACATCGGGAACTTGATAGGTCTGAGCGATGCGCTTTATATCCACCAAATCCATCATGTTGTGTTGACCAACCGCATCGGGGCGGATGACATTGCGAGCATCATTGCCGCCGGCCGCTGGGCGTATGTGTATGAATACAATCTGAACATGGGAGGGATTGTCGGGAGACCGCTTCTGCGGAAGATAGCGGATTATATGGAGAACGCCCGCCGCGAGGGGGTTTCCCGGAAGCAGGGCGGTTTGAAGTATGTCTTGTTCTCCGCCCACGACGACACCCTGTTGCGTGAAATGAGCGCCCTGAAGGCGCCGCTGACGGGCACCAACTCGCCGCCCTACGCGGCGCTGCTGCATTTTGGCCTGTTCGAGGCCGGCCCGGGCAATTTTCGCATTCGAGTCAATTACAAGGATTGGGCGGACCACGTTGTGCCGGACCCGGAAACCGGCGGGGCGGAGTGGACGGTGGAGGATTTGTTGAAGGTGGCCGGGCAAGAATAAATCCCCGGAAAGGCGATGCGTGCGTGCGGCTGGCCAAGCAGGCCTCCAATGCTCCAGTTTTCTATTGCGCCTGGGGGAAACCGGCGGCACACCCGTTACACCGTTACATTACCTATGAGAAACGGTGCTTTTCGACCGGTTACGTAACCGTTACATGCCGTTACACGGGTGCGGCATGGGGGGTGGCGGACGTGCCAGCGGCGGCTGCCGGCCTTGCGCCGGGGGGAAACCGGCGGCACACCCGTTACACCGTTACATTACCTATGAGAAATGGGACTTCTCGACCCGTTACATACCGTTACATGCCGTTACACGGGTGCGGCAGCAAGAGACCACGGGACTACGGACCACGGGACAATAGCGACCGGCGTTGCGCCGGGGGGGATCAAACCCCAAACCCCAATCTCCAATCCATCCTGGCCTTCAATGCTCCGATGCGCTGGGGGGAAACCGGCGGCACACCCGTTACACCGTTACATTACCTATGAGAAACGGGACTTCTCGACCCGTTACATACCGTTACATGCCGTTACACGGATGCGGCACAGGGTGGAGGCGGACGCGCCAACGGTTAATTTGCGACGATCATAGACCGCCGCTACAGGGGGAAACCGCCGTAACATCCGCTACACCGCTCCACACGTTGATTACCAACGACGTGCAACTTGCCCCCCCCGCTACATTGTTACGCCACCTGCCGCCACAATTTGAGGCCCGCCAATAGCTCAGGCGCGCACGACATTGGCCGGACGCCGGGTAAAATAAGGATGCACCCCGTAATGTCGCGCGTCCTCCTGCCTGGCGGCGGGAATGGCATCAAGAATGGGTTCGATGTGGGCGCGATTCATCCAGTGCCCTACGGGTCCGTTAATCCGCAAGCCTTAAAATGATTCTGAATATTCGTCTTAATCTGCTCCACAGTTTTTGAGCTTGGAGCGTTGCCTTCACGAGTGGCCCATTCCCGGCCAGGGTGAAGCGTGTCCCAAGGCGATCGCTTGTTGCCTCGCGTTTTGGGGTTATCACCGTGCTTGCCGAAACCGTAACATATCTTCATTTCTTTGTTCCAGACCGGTTTGAAATGTTCGATTAGGTGATCCTCCGCCGTTTCTACCCACGCGCTTCGCACCACAAGGTAGCGACAATCAAAATCTTCGATGTTCAAATTTACTGTTCCGCCGATGCTCCGCGCATGGTCCCGCAGGCGGGTTGAAAGTCTCTTGCCTTGTTTTCGCGGTCCAGACGCATGGAGTTCCGCTGGGTCGGCTTTTCCAACATAGAGAGGATAGTCCTTTCCCGCGACAGGGAGATACGTGGCGAAATTGCCTCGATAGTAGATCGCGTAAACACCAGCCCCGTAGAACCGAGTTTCCTCCATCTCTTTCAATGCGTGGCATGGTTGCAAGAGGAGAGTGTCGGCAACGAGTTTCCCAACAACCTTGGGGGCGGTTGGATCAAAGACAAGTTCTGGCAGAGCCACGGGATCAAGGTGTTGGGCAATAATCTCCAATTTGCGCAGTGTCATTTCAAGGTCATTCCGTAACTTGCTGCGCCTGCGCGAAGCAAGTTGAGCGTAAGAGGAAGGAGCCTCTGGAAGCGCTTTCGCGAGGGCTTGGATTTCTGTCAGTATCTTGCTTATGTCGATTTCTTCTGGAGTCATTAGGCAACCTTTCACTCCATCATTGAGTTCGCGTAATTCGTCGCTGATGTTCCCGCAACGTTGCCGCAACACTCATGCCGATAAGACGAGCCAGCGACACGGGCACAGCATTGCCTATCTGACGCATACTTTCGGTCCAAGAATTAGGAAAGTGATACCAATCAGGGAATGTCTGCAGCCGAGCACTTTCCCTAACGGTGAAGTACCGAACAGAGCCATTCTGATATGCGAGCATGTTCTCTCCACCGGGCACTCCGTGGTCGCCGGCTTTCAAAGTCTTTGCTGGGGTGTCCAAAGTGCTCCCTGTATGACCTGGATATCTGCGAGCGCCGGGCTGGTATCTATGATTTGCAAACCTTGAGGCTTCAGGCGCCTGCGGATGCGGCAATCCGCCCAGCGCATCTCGGACTGTGCGCCAACGAGCGGCAAAAGGCAGTGTTGAAACGTGCTCCGTCCGGCTGTGTGTGGCCAGTGGAGTCTGAGGCCGTTGCGATCTGCCAACCTGATGTTCGTCCCAGTATGTTCCCGTTAGCCACTTGGCAGCCTCCAGGGCATCTCCTGAATGAGTTGCTTGAGGGAAGCTCCACGGCTCGTGAATGTCCCATCTGAACCCGACAATAACAACTCGCTCGCGTTGTTGGGGCACCCCAAAATCTGCGGCGTTCACCTTCTGAAATATAACACGATAGCGCAGCCCGTTGTCGACGCCTCCAGTATGGTGCTCTTCAAGGCGAGCCAAATGCTCCGTCCATGACTGGTGTTCAGTTCTGACAAGTTCCGGATATTGGAGTTGCAGAAGAACATAACCAAAGTACTTTGCGAATGACTTCCGAAGCAGTCCCCTCACATTTTCAAAGATGAAAGCCTTTGGGTGGATCGTTCTGACGACTTGCACCGCGTGCGGAAACATATCGCGCTCATCACGATCCCCTTTGTGTTTCCCTCCGATTGAAAATGGCTGGCAGGGCGGGCCGCCTGAAACCAAATCAACGCGATCTTCCCATTCGGTGAAGTCCACAAGTCGCACGTCCTTGTGGAGCAGACGGACGTCATGGCCCATCGCGTGGTGCCAGTTTTCCGCGAGGGTGTGGCACGAATCTAGATCGCGCTCCACTATCGCGACTGGCTCGAAGCCCGCCTCGTGCAATCCGAGCGCCAATCCACCCCCGCCCGCGAAAAGCTCAATTGCGTCCATAATTGGTTTCTTTTATCGCCTTTCAGTTCGAGATGCAAGGCTTCCGCGAGCCAATCTTCGCTGAACCAGGGCGGCCACCCTGTCCGGATGGTTCAGTGAGTGCTCCCAAATTCTGAGGACCCGCCAGAATCGCTTGCGAAGTAATCGCCCCACTTCCCGGTCGCGCTCCTTATTTCGAGCAATTTTTGGCGTCCAAAAGCCCTTCCGCGATTTTGGCATCCGGCAATGCCAGCGGCAACCATGCCAGAAACAACCGTCCACAAAAACAGCAAGCTGTTCGCGGCGAAATACGAAATCTGGCTTTCCAGGAAACTTCTGGTTTCTACGCCAGCCAATAATTCCGCGCTCGCGAAGAATTGCAATCAACTTCAGTTCCGTGCCCTTGTTTCCCTTGGACTTGATTGCGGCCATAACTCGCGAACGCTTAACTTTGTTGAGCACGTCGGCCATACGGTTATTCGCGGCAGAGCGAATAAAGACGGTCGCGCCTTAACGGTTTCCGACAACCCCCGGCCAGGACATTTCCGCGCTTTACGACACCGAAAACACATTGAAGGTCTGGAAAGGCTCTCGTTGAACCAGTAAGGGAACGAAAACCCAATTCTGCTCGGCACCACGGAATGATTGCCCGGCAAAACATGAGCGTCGCCATGCTTCTTGAAATTGAATCCTCAATCACCGCATGGAGATGGCATTCGGCCATGGCAGCCATGAGTTTTCGTCTGTTCTCCAGATTCCAGCGGCGGCGGAAGGCGATGGCGGCTTCGACATTGGGCGGGAGTTCGGCAAGAGACAGTTCGCTGCGGTCCGGGTTTCCAATTTTCCGCACCCAGGTGGAGGCGTGGTCAATAAGTTGGTACTGCTGCCAAAAGGCACGCAGGACTTTGATGAGGAATCCGCCGGAACCGCACGCCATGTCGGCCACACGGATTTCGGCAAGCTGCGCCATGAGGTTTTCGGCGCGGACGAAATCGCATTTCTGGCTGCCAACGGCGTCGCAGATTTCGTCCACGAGTTTTCCGGCAAGGGAGTGAACCAGGGAATCGGCCATCGGGGCGGTGATGCCGGCAGGGGTGTAGTAGATGCCCTCGTCCTTGCGGTTGGCGGCGAGAAACATCTCGTAGCTCTTGCCGAAAATATCCTCGTCAATCTTGCGGTAATTGTAGTGGACGATGCCGCGGCTATAGGTCTTTTCCCAGGCATTTACACCGAGAACGAAATTCAACTTTTCAGAAAACCGGCGCAGATTTTCGGGGTCTTTGTCGAGGCGATCCCATATCCGCTGCGAAAAGATCTCGGTGTCGTAGTATTCGTCAAAAAAATCCTCAAATGTTCTGAGGAATTTTTCGACGACACGATGCGCGCCCTTCGGCTCCCAAAGCCGGGTGAAGCGGGCGTATTCATCCTGTGTGAAGCGGTAATGCACCAGCCCGAAGTCTTCAATGGTACGGGCGAAAATGAGCTTGTTGATGAGAAGGATGATGGATTCAGCGGCCTTTTCGGGCGGCGCCCATTTGATCTTGTCGAACTCATTAAACCAGATGTTCAGGTCTTCAAAGAACTGGCTTTCCAGCTCCGGTTTCTCGACCGTGTCCTCCGCGCGGCGCAACGTGTCGAGAATACTGCCGGTTTCACGACATTGGGCAAAGAAGTCCGCGAAGGGCAGTTCGGCGAATGGCTTGTCTTCAAAGAAGAAATCGCGCGCGCTGAAGAACCAGGCGGTGCGAAGGTCGCTGAGGATCAGATATTCATGGTCACGCAGATATTTTTTGATTTGCGCGACATGATGTTTTGGGTTTGCGTCGTGCCGCCAAAGTGCATCTGGCCCGTCCCGTTGGAAAAGCGGTTTGAGTTCCAACGCCAGAGGGTCTCCCTTAGCGTCGGGCAGGACGAAATCCACCCATCCGCCACCGATGGCTACCTGGCCCGTTGGCTGAAAATTCAATACGTCATTGCAGAGGGCGATGAAAAGCTCCTCAGCGGCACTTTCGGGCTTTGCGCCATTTTTCAGGTCGAGGACGTACTTTTGGATGGGCGAGTAATCGGAAAGCGGCTCGGCATCGGGCGCCAGCGGCAGAAATTCAATGCGGGCGCGTGAGGTGAACTCGCGCAACGCATCGAGGATTTCGGCATAGGTCATGGGGCAAGGCTAAAGGCTAAAGGATAAAGGATAAAGGCGAAACGAGTGCGGCATGGACGTATACGGATGGCACACGAACGGCACACGGGCGCACACGGACTGATAGGACCAATAGGACCAATGGCGGCTTTCTGCCGAAAGCCGCCACGACGGCGTGTGATGGAAACCACTCCTAATTTGCGGCGGCTTTGAACCAGACTTCGGAGCGCGGGGAGCCGCCGGGCTGGGCGGCGCGGTTGTTGCGGGCGTAGTTGGGGATGGCCACGAACGGACTGCCGTCGGCCCAAGTCCCTTTTATGGCCATGATGCCGTGAAGGAGGTCCGGCTGCCATTCGGCCTTCAATGGGCCTTGCCCAATCGCATTGGCGAGGGAAGGGTTGTCCACGCGTTCGACATTGTAAACCAGCGGGCCGAGACGCAGCGCCTCCAGGCCCCGGTCGGCGGCGATTTTCGGGTCGGCGGTGACGCGCTGGACTGGCATGGGCAGTTCGAGGTCAATCCGGTCGCCGGCCTGCCATTTGCGGTTGATGACGGCGTAGCCTTTCTCGATTTGAGGCGTGATTTTTTGGCCGTTGACGGCGAGGGAGAGCAGGCTGTTGACAGCGGGCGTGGCGGTGTAGAGGGTGCTGGTGTTGCGGTTGGGGACGCGGACATAGACGGTGAAGTTCAGGGATTCCTTGGGATTGACGGTGATGGAGACGTTGCCGTTCCAGGGATAGTCGGTCTTTTGCACCATTTGGACGGAGGTGGTGCTGGTGCCGCCGGAGACTTTTTCGACGTTGATGGTGCTGCCGATGAAGAGGTTGACGTAAAGGCCGTCTGTTCCCCGGACATAGGTCCAGGTGGGGATCATGAGCAAGGTGCGGGGGATGTTGCCGACGCAGCATGGGCAGTTGTGCCAGGCGGTGCGCTGGCCGTCCACGAGGGGGTTGGCGTAAAAGAAGGTCTTGCCGTCCAGATCGGTCGAGCCGAGGAGAGCGTTGTAAAGCGATTCCTCATAACAATCCGCGTATTTGGCGTCGTGATAAGCGAGGTTCATTTTGTATTGGAAGAAGATGAGGCCGCAAGTGGAGCAGGATTCGCAATAGGCGCCGTTGCGGAGGGAGTAGTCGGGGCCGAAGCCTTCGGAGGTTTCGCCGCTGCCAATGCCGCCGGTGAGGTAGTACTTCTTGTTGACCATATTGTCCCAGAGGGAAAGCACCGCGCTCTGGTAATCGGTGTCATGGGTTTCGGCGGCGACGTCGGCCATGCCGGAGTAGGTGTAGGCGGCGCGGACGGCGTGGCCGACGGCCTCGTATTGCTGGATGATGGGCAGGTGGCTTTGGTCGTATTCGGAGCCGCCCTGGCGGGAATCCAGGAGGAACTTGGCGAGCTCCACGTAGGAGTCGCCGCGGCCGTTGCCTTCCATGTCGTTGACAAAGCGGCCGAAGCGGACGAGGGCCTGCTCCATTTCCTGGTGGCCGTCATACCAGGCTTTTTTGCCTGGACCAAGGTTTGCGACCCAGCAATCGGCCAGTTTCTTTGCGGCGTCGTAGAGGCGCTTGTCCTTGCCGCCGGTCATTGTGTAGTGATTGATGGCGGATTCGATGAAATAGCCGGCGACGTAGCCCTCGTGCTCGCCGCGGGTGCGCGGGTCCCAGTGGCGGACCGGGTTGCCGCGGTCGCCGGCGGTGCCGAGGGTGAAGCGGGTTTGCAAATAGCCGTCGGGTTCCTGGGCGGCCAGGATGATGGGGATCCAATTATCGAGTGTGTCGCGCATTTTTTGCTGGGCCTTGAGGATGTCGGGGTCGCCTTTGGCATCCACCATGAGGGCCAGGCACATCGCTTCGACGGTTTGATGGACCCAGGCGTTGGCGAAGGGGAAGCCGACGTGGGGTTTGGCCGGCTCGCCGCGCAGTTTTTTGCCGGCTTCCACGAAGTTGTTGATGCCGCCTTCGCGCAAATTGGGATCGTTGATTTCGTCAATGCAATGGGGAATCCAGCCGGTGATGAGGGACTTCGCGCGGTCGTTCCAAAGGGGATTGTCAATTGTATAATTTCTTGTATAGACCACATCCAGCCGGTCTTTGGGCGGCGGATCCACCACACGCACGGTCAGGGTTGAGGAGAGGTTGGTCGCGCTGGTGCTTCCGGTGAACGACAAGACGTAGGAGCCGGTTTGGGAGAAAGTGGCGGTGGTATCCGCCTTGGCGGCGTCGGCGAACGTGACGGTGCCCGGGCCGGAGACCTTGGTCCAGGCGACTGTGGCCGCCGGGCCGGTGACGGCCGCACCGCCGCGCCGGCCGCCTCCGCCACCGCGCCTGGCGGCGGTGCTGCGATAACCGGCAAACCCGTTGAGGTAAGTCTTTCCTGGCATTATGACGTCGCGATCCTCGCCGGCCTGCACCGTTAAGACCGGCGTCGGCGCTGGAGCGGCGGTGCTGTCTGGCGAGGCGCTTTCCTGGGCGCGGGCCGCGCCGGGCATCAGGAAAGCAAATAGCAATATGGCGGCAATTCTCTGCATGTTGTTGAGTTTCATACAACTACCCCTGCCAAAAATGCCTGCCGATGTCAAGGCGGGCTGTTTTCGAGCCGGAGGCTCGGCAGGGCACATCTCCCCTTTGTCGAGCGTTCCTTTCTGCTCAAAGGCAACTTAGAATAATAGGACACATAGGACCAAGAGGACCAAGAATCAAACACAGGCTCCAGACAAGCAATCTCAACAGAGGTGAAGATGCGCCCCGGTACAAAAAGACGGCGCAAAATGTGTTGACAAAGATGGCTTACCCGCACATGCTGTTGCCTAATGAACCCCAGACGGTCTCGCCAGGACCAGCCGTGCCCGCACGGAGTGTGTCTTCCCGCCAAGCCATCGCCTTGGACACGTGTGGAACTTGCCGCCGCCATCGGGTTGAGTATTTGGGTCGTAGTCTTGCACGGCTTGTTCCTTTTTCATGCCGGACCGCTTTGGCGCGATGAAGTGGGGACGATTGATTTTGCCTTGATGCCGACGCTGTCCGGCCTCTGGGACAACCTGCGCTACGATAATTTCCCGCCGCTGTTCGCGGTTGTGGCGCGGGTGTGGATGCAGGCGGTGTCAGGTGGCGATTTCAGTTGCCGGGTGCTCGGTTTTCTCATCGGCCTGAGCACGGTGGGGGTTTTGTGGTTCGGAGCGAGGCGGTGCGGAGCGGGAGTGCCGCTGCTGGTGCTGGCCCTTTACGCCGCCAATCCGCTGGCGGTGCGTGTGGGAGATTCGATGCGGCCCTATGGGCTTGGCTTCGCGCTGGACCTGCTGGCCCTGGCGCTGACGTGGAAGTTCGTTGAAAAGCCGCACTGGCGGACATGGCTTTGGGCTGCGCTGGCGTCGGTTCTGAGTGTGCAATGTCTCTACCAAAGCGCCTTTCTCCTGGCGGCATTCTGGCTGGCGGGTTGCGCGGTTGCGGCGGCCCGCCGAGAGTGGAGAAGAGTCTGGCAAATCGCGGCCATCGGCGCTGTTACGGCGCTCTCGCTTCTGCCTTACTTGGGCAAAATCATCAAGGCGCGCGAGTGGGTGAGCATCGCCTGGCATCCGGCTGGACCCAAAGAAATCGGCGAAGCGCTGGCCGAGGCGCTGGACGCCGCCGGCGGCTGGCTGGGCTGGTTTTGGGCGGGCGTGGCTTTGCTGGCCGTCGCGACAGCGCTCGTTGCGTTTCACCGGCGTGTGTGGCGGATTGACTATTTTGCCGCCGTATTGGCGGCTGCAACCCTCTTCTACGGGGTTTTTCTGGAAGAAATCGCGCTGCCACAGCGTTCGTGGTATTTCCTGATACTTCTGGCGCCGGCGGCACTGTGCATTGACGTGATCCTGGCGGGCTTGACTGCACCGAGGATGCGACTGGGCCGGGCCGCCCTGGCCCTGATTTTGGCGGTCGTAACGGCTCCCACGGTCTGCGCCGCTGTGCGCGCCCGCCAATCCAATGCCGATTTGGTGGCGGAAACACTCCGGCAAAATGTGCGCCCGGGCGATGTGATTCTGGTTTCGCCGTGGTTTTACGGAGTCTCCTTGCAGCGCTATTACAGCAACCATTTCGAGACCTTGCCGCCGATGCCAATGGACAAGCTGCGCATCCACCGCTACGACCTGATGAAGGAGCAAATGATGACGGAGAATCCCATCGGCCCGCTGGCTGAGGAAATACGAGAGGCTTTGCGCGGAAACCATAATCTCTGGGTCGTGGGCGCCTTCAGGTTTCCGCCACCCGGCCAGCCTCAACCGATCCGCCCGCCGTACCGCGAGGACATGGCATTGGACCGGCCAGACGCAAGCTATTTCTCCAGTTGGATGTTTCAACTTTCGGGAATGATCCAGTCGCATGCCGCTTCGGGGCGGCAGCAGGACATTGCCGTTCCCGGCAACGCCGAGGTCAGCTCCCTGGAGAACCTGCATCTGTTGTGCTTCAGCGGGTGGAGGCAGTGAATGCGGATGCGTTTCAAATTTTTGGGTTTTCTTTCTTAATCATAATCTTAATCTTGCTCCTAATCCCTAAACAGGAGAGAAATGGGATTAAGATTAAGAGCAGGATTAAGATTAAGAACTTGGATCTGCTGAAAATCAAATGAACGAATCTACTCAAACCACCCTATATACGGGGAAGTTCCTCGCTTTGATCAAAGAGGGGCATTGGGAATATGTGGAGCGCGTCAATGGAACCGGCGCTGCCGTCATCGTGGCGGTTACGCCAGAACAGAAGCTCCTGCTCGTGGAGCAGTATCGCATTCCCGTCCACGCGCGCACCATCGAGCTTCCCGCCGGGATCATCGGGGACGAACCCGGCGGCGCGGACGAATCGCACGCCGAGGCGGCGCGGCGGGAGTTGTTGGAGGAGACGGGCTATGCCGCCGCGGAGATCGAGTTGTTGACTGCGGGGCCGTCCGGCGCGGGACTGACCTCGGAGCGGGTGGAGATCTTTCGCGCCCGCGGGTTGCGCCGGGCGGGAAAGGGCGGGGGCGTGGCGCACGAAGACATCACCGTGCATGAGATTCCGCTGGCTGAGGTGATGGCGTGGTTGGAGAGCAGGGCCAGAACCGGAGTCCTGGTTGACCCGAAGATTTATGCGGGGCTTTTCTTCCTCACACAAAAAGGCGGCCCGGCTGGGCCGCGAGAATCCGGGCAAGAATAACGTTCCAATTTATATTCGGAGCACGGCTGATCAGGATTGAGAATTGGTCATTGCGAATTTGTCATTGGCAATTAATCAAGGAGTGGCGTACCAATCCCTGATCCGGACTTCCACTCCTGAGTCAGCGCCGACGAGGGACTTGAATTTCTCGAGGTCCGAGCCGCGATAGTGGTAGGGATAGACGATCTTGGGCTTGAAGGCCTTGACGGCGCGGGCGGCCTGTTCCACGTCCATTGTGTAAGGCAAGTTCATGCAGATAAAGGCGACGTCAATGTTCTTGAGGGCGAGCATTTCGGGGGTGTCCTCGGTGTCGCCGCTCAGGTAAATGCGTTTGTCACCCATTGTAAGCACGTAGCCGTTATCGCGGCCCTTGGGATGATTGCTCAGGCGCGCCGCAGTCAGATTGTAGGCGGGCACGGCTTCGACGCCAATGTCCAGGAATGTCCAGCTCTGGCCGTTGGTCAGGGTCACGGCACGGCTGGCCAGATTTGTGGGCAGTTGCGCGACCACCGTGGGCGGTCCCACGAGTTTGGCCGTTGCGCCCGCGACGGCGTTCAAGGTTTCGACACTGAAATGGTCTGCGTGGATATGGGTGATCAGAATCAAATCCGGCGCGGGCAGGCCTTTGAAGGCGTTGGAACCGCCGACCGGGTCCACATAGACGGTCTTGTCCTGCCACATCAGAGCCAGCGTGGCGTGATTGATGAGATGGATTTTGATGTCGCCGCTTTGGTTGGTCACAACGTCAATGTCGAGCCGCTTGTCCTGGGCGGTCAGGGCTGCCGGGAGCAGCAACGCCAGACCCAGAAACAAGCCGGGGCAAAAGGGTTTGATTCGCATGGCAAAAAGATAGGCAACTTGAGGCGGCTTTCAAATAAAATGTTCCGAAGCCCGGCGGGCGGGGCGCGTCTCATTTCACTTTCCAACCTTCCCAAGCCTTCTGGTTCTCGCCGTAAAGGGTGGCGAGATTGGCAAGCTGGACGTCGTCCGGAAAATCCTGGCGGGAGCGTCTCAACAGATCCACGGCGTCGGCGTCACGGCTCAGGAGGGAGAGCAGGTAGATTTCCTCATAGGCCTCATCGGGAGTTCGCGGCGCGTGGCCCTCGCGGGCCTGATGCAGCGCCAGGGCGCGCTCGTAAGACTGTCGCGCCCGGTCCGGCTGCTTTAGCCCCAAGGAGGCCATCCCGTAGGCAATCCAAGCCACCTCATATTTCGGGTCCAGATTCAAGGCTTCTGCGGCTGCCTGATGTGCCGAGGCAAAGTCCTTTCTATCCAGCGCCGCATAGGCCTCGTCGCCCAGTTGCTTGGCGCGCGCGGGAGCGGAGACAGAAGGTGCGGCGGGCGTGCCGCCGGGCTGGGAAGTTGTTGTGCAGGAGGCGCAGAGCGCGAGGGCGAGAATATTTGCGATAAAGGCGATTTTCATAAGTCAGGCGCCGGCGGCGCGGTCCACGTCGAAGCCGCGCTCGCGCATGCGTTGGAGTTTGTAGATGAGGGCGCGGCGGCTGATGTCCAGCGCCTTGGCGGTGGCGGTGCGGTTGAAATCCTGTTTGCGCAGAGTTTGCAGAACGGCCTGGAATTCGATCTCTTCCAGATGCTGGACGGTGGCCTGGTCCACGCTGACGGCCGGGCCGGATGCGGGCCGGATGCGGGCGGGAAGGTGATCGGGCATGATCAGTTCGCCGCGGGAAAGAAGCGAAGCGCGCTCCATGGCGTTGCGCAGCTCGCGGACGTTGCCGGGCCAGGAATATCGAGTCAAACACGTGGTGGCGGCGGAGGAAAGCCGGGCGCGGCCCTGGGTGAATCCGTTGAGGAACTCGTGGGCCAGGGGGAGGATGTCTTCAGTGCGCTCCCGCAACGGGGGCACATTCAATTCGACGACGTTGAGGCGGTAAAAAAGGTCTTCGCGGAAACGGCCGCTCTTGACCTCCTCCTCCAAATTGCGGTTGGTGGCTGCGAGGATGCGGGTGTTGACGCGGATTTCGGCGTTGGAGCCGATGCGCTGAAAGCGCCCATCCTGGACGACGCGCAGAAGCTTGGCCTGGAGGGGAGAAGTCAGTTCGGCGATTTCGTCCAGAAAAATAGTGCCGCTGTCGGCCATCTCGAAGCGGCCAATGCGCTGGGCGACGGCGCCGGTGAACGCGCCCTTTTCGTGTCCGAACAGTTCGCTTTCGAGCAGGTTCTCGGGAATGGCGGCGCAGTTGAGTTTGACCAGGGGGCCGGCGGAGCGGGGGCTCCAGGCGTGGATGACGTCGGCCACCGCCTCCTTGCCGACGCCGCTCTCGCCGGTGATGAGGACGCGGCTTTCGGAGCCGGCAATGAGGGCGCAGTCGTGGAAGAGGGCCTCCATGAGGGGGCTGACGGCGATGATGTGGGGGGGCAGCTTCTTGAGGTCGGAAAACCGGACCGGGGCGCTTCTGGAAAGGCCGGCGGCCAGGCGGACGGTGGCGAGGAGTTCGTCGAGGTCAATCGGTTTGGAAAGATAATTGACAGCGCCGTCGCGCATGGCGCCGACGGCGTCGCGGATGTCGGCATGTGCGGTGACCATGAGGATGGGAAGGCCGCCGCGGATCTGGCGGGCGCGGCGCAAGGTTTCCAGGCCGGAAAGGCCGGGCATGCGGACATCGGAGATCATCATGTCCACCCTTTCGGAGCGGAGAACCTCGAGGGCGCGCTCGCCGGAGGAGACGGTGATGGTCTGAAAGCCCTGGCTGCCGAGGAAGGAGTCGAGAAGGCTGCGCTGGGCCGCATCGTCATCCACAATGAGGATGCGCGGCTCGGTGTCGTTTCTGGAGGTTTCGGATGGCAACGTACATCAATCCTTGCTGCAGAGCTTGATATGGGCAATGCGAAAAAGGGCGCCGGCGGGGTCGTTGGGCAGGCAGGTGATTTCCCAACCGTGGGCCTGGACGATTTGCTGGACAACGGAGAGGCCCAGGCCGGTGCCTTCGATGTGGGTGGTGAAATAGGGCTTGAAAATCTCGGCGCGATTGGCTTCCGGGACGCCGGGGCCATTGTCGGAGATTTCGATGAAGGCCTCCTCATTATTGCGCTTGCTGGCGCGGACGCGGATTTCGCCCTTGGGCGGGACGGCCTGGATGGCGTTGAGGACGAGGTTGAAAATTGCCTGGCGCAGGAGTTGTTCGTCGGCCTCGATGGTGAACGGCTCCATGATGATCTGCAACTGGATGTTCTTTTCCTCGATGTCGTAATTCAAGGTGCGGGCGACTTCGGCGACGACGGCGCTGAGGTTGGCGGGGGCGCGGCGGACTTCACGCGGGCGGGAGTAATTGATGAATTCGTTCAACTGGGCGGTGACGCGGTCGGTTTCATCAATAATTTCGCGGGTTTTGGTGCGGATTTCGGGGGTGGAATCAGTCTGCTTGGAGATGATCTGGGCGAGGCCGCGGATGATGTTGAGCGGGTTGCGGGTTTCGTGGGCGAGGCCGGCGGCGGCGAGGTTCATTTCCTTGAGGTGGAGGTTCATCTCGCTGGCGCGGACGAGGCGGAGCTGGAGGTCGCTAGTTTTGACAAGGCTTTGCCAGGCGAGTGCGAAGCCGGCCGCGGCGGCGGTGCCGAGCAGGCCGATGAAGAAGCGGATCCAAGTGTCGGCGCTCTCTGTCTCGTGGACCGTCTCGGTGGACATGGCGAGGAAGAAATTGTGGGCGCCGGGTTTCTGGCGCAGGAACTTGAATTCGTCTTCGCTCATCCAAGGAGGCCGGATGAAACCGCCGCGAGCAAACTGGGCGCCCCCCGGACCACCCCGGCCGCGGCCAAGGCCGGGCGTGGGAGGCGGAGGAGGATTGGACGCGGAGCCGGCGGCGGGGTTGGTGGCAGCAGCGGCGACATTGGTGGCGTCATTGGCAAGCTCGGCGGCTCTGGAATTGGCAAGGGCAGCGACGGTTGCACTGGCATTGGTGACGGCAGCATTGGTTCTGGCTCCATTGGTGCCGGAACCGGGGAGTTGATTGGTGAGGACTTCAAGCGGCAGGACGACGATCATGTCTTCGCTGAGGTTGGTTCCGAAATCCACCAGACTGTAAAGCCAGACGATGGGGTCGTCCCAATCGGGAGACTCGGATTGGCGCCGAAGTTCTTCAGAGGCGGGAATGGCGACGTTGGTTGCGGCGGCGGAGGCGGCGACCTCACCGGCGCTGTTGATGAGCACGACGCCACGGAGTTCGTCGGCGCCCCTGCGGAGTTCCTGGGAGCGCCATTCGGGCGGGCTAACCAATTGTTTGATGGTTCCTTCGGCCGACTCCCTTGAAATAACTCCGCCGTAGCGGAAGGCCGAGATGCGCATGGTTCTGGCGCAGGTTCTGGCGACGGCACGGGCATCGCCAGCCAGAACATCGCGCGCGGCGGTCTTGACGCGCTCGTGCTCCATTACCTGCCAGACGATCAGTCCGGCCCAGAGCGTGAGGAGCATCCCATATACCAGGGTATTACGGCGCGATGTCATTGCAGAAACCTACACCAGCAGTGGCGGTTTGCGCAACAACAGAATCGTCGTCTTGAGCAACTCATGGCGCGACCACCGACCCGGGAGCGGCAGCAGGCTCGGGAGTGGGCGGAACGCCGGGCCGGTTCGCCTGCGGCATGATGTCGGCCTGGCTGCCCGGAGCCAAGGGATCCAGGTAGCGGTCGCGTTCTTGCCGGGTGAAGGCAGTGCGGCTGAGTTCCGTGCGATTGAATTCGCTCATGGACATTTCGGCCAATTCCTGCGGGTTGTTGGCGACGTAAGGGGTGATGAAAATCATCACTTCCTGTTTTACATCGGTGGTTGTCTTGTTCTTGAAAATGTTGCCCACAAGCGGGATGTCACCCAAGAACGGAACCTGGCTGGCGGTGGACTCTTTGTCGTCCTTCATCAAGCCGCCGATGACGACGGTCTGGCCGGTGGGGACAATGGCAACGGTGTTGGCGGAAGTGGAGTTGATGTACGGCGTGGTAAAAGTGCCGTTGGTGCCGGTGGATATCTGGGTGCTCTGGCTGGTGTCCACCGAGGATATCGTCGGGACCAGGATCATTTCGACATAGCCGTTTTGATGGATAAACGGCGTCACGTTCAACTGAATGCCGACGCTGGTGTAGCTGATGACGCTGGTGACCTGGCCCAGGGTGCCAAAGTTGACGCCGGTGATGAGGGGAACTTGCTGGCCGATGAGAATCGAGGCCGGCTGGGCATGTCGGGCCAGAACGGTGGGCCGGGCGAGGATTTCCACCTTCCCGCGCGACGCAATGGCGCGCAAGACGGCGGAGAAATTATCGCCGGTCAGTGTCAGCAAGGATTCGCCCGGCTGCAAGGCGGCCGTGGTGGGGGAGATTCCCTGGCCCGCCAATCCAAACAAGTTGCTGTAGCTGAGAGTCTGGCTGCCATTGAGGCGGTGGCTGAGGCCTCCCTCCACGCCGATGTCCGTTCCCTTGGTCAAGGTGACCTCCAGAAAGACCGCTTTAATGAGAACCTGGCGCATGGGGGGATCCAAAGCTTGCAGGATCTTCTCGACGTTTCCTTGGTTGTCCTTGGTGGTGACGTAGATGATAGACTGGCTGTTCTGGTCCACGGTATAAGTCACCGGCGCCAATTGGCCATTGACTCCGTAGAGGCTGGATGAGGTGCCGCCACCGCCACCGCCGCCTGCTGCGCCGCCGCCACCTGCACCGCCGCCTGCACCGCCGCCGCCGCCGCCGCGACCGCCGCCGCCGCC
>Ga0182030_10002937_pt1 | contig 36274 bp, 30 predicted proteins | sample 812S3MmetaG_FD_121299 | JGI IMG/M metagenome (GOLD analysis project Ga0182030, IMG submission 121299) | Permafrost microbial communities from Stordalen Mire, Sweden - 812S3M metaG (Illumina Assembly) | ecosystem: Environmental > Terrestrial > Soil > Wetlands > Permafrost | place: Sweden...
CATCGCCATGCCACATTCAGGACAGGAGGGGATCTCGCTGCTTGAAGCGACTCAATGGGCGCTTCAGCAGCAGTCGGCCGACCAGGTGTGGCGTAAAATCCCGCCGGAGACGATCGACATGCTAAGCAAGCCGGAGACTTATACCGGTGCCGCCGCGGCGAAGGCTCGTGAAATCGCCAGGCGTGCTGAGACTTACCTCAAGGGGTAGACCCAACGGTCGTGTCACCAGCCGCCAAACTGGCGGACTGACCGACCGATGACCCTTCCGAAAACGGCCGTTCGCGGAAGCCTCTGATTCCGAACTCCATTCGGCTTCGCGTACGATTTTGAAGGAATCCCGCGGTGACCCCAATCAGGCAAAGAAACGCGAAGGTGCCGGTGGGATAGAACCTGAGCCGCCTCATGACCGGCGGTTTGCTCACCGATAATTAGATGATCATTACCTGCGTTTCTTCGCGTGATTCGCGTTAGCTTTTCACCGCGCGACGACCCATACGCGCCGAGAATGGTTAAAACGGAATACGCTGACCTTAAAGCAAATCCAACGGCTGCTTCCGGCCAGGAGGCTTATGCGCGGCGTCGATCTCCGCCAGGTCTTCCGCCGTCAGCACCACATCGATCGCCGCCGCGTTCTCCCGCACGTGATCCGGATCGGACGCTTTCGGAATCGAGATTACATTCGGGAACCGCAACCCCCACGCCAATGCCACCTGGGCCGGCGTGCAGCCATGCCGTTTCGCGACCGACTCCAACGCCGGAGAGCGTAACAAACGGCTGGTCGTGTGGCCCAGAGGCGAATACGCCATGATCGCGATGCCGCGCGTTTCGCACCACGGCAACAGATCGTATTCGATGCCGCGGCTGTTGGGATGATACAGCACCTGATTGGCCGCGCACTCGCCGCCACCGGGCGAGCGGGCGATTTCCTCCATGTCCGCGACGTCAAGGTTCGACACGCCCCAATGGCGGATTTTTTCCGCCTGACGCAACGACTCAAACGCCGCGACGGTTTCGGCCAAAGGATGACCGCCGCGCCAGTGCAACAAATACAAATCGATGCGATCGGTGTTCAACCGCTTCAGGCTGCGCTCGCACGCCGCCGGCACGCCGGAGCGGGAGGCGTTGTGCGGATACACTTTGCTGACGATGAATACCTGATCGCGCCGGCCGGCGACCGCCTGCGCGACGATCCGTTCGGCGCCGCCATCGGCGTACATTTCCGCCGTGTCGATCAGGGTCATGCCGAGATCGATGCCTAACTGTAACGCCGCGATCTCCCGGGTTGCTTCGCCCTTGCGGTCGCCCATGTACCAGGTGCCCTGACCGATCGCGGACACTTGTTCGCCCGAGGGAAGCTTTATCGTGCGCATCAGCCCGCTGCCTCCTCCACCACCCGCATGACGCGGAGAAAGTTGCCACCCCATAACTTCTCCAGCGCACCGCGGTCGTAGCCTCGGCGTGCCAGTTCGATGGTGATGTTGGCGCTGTCGCCGGCGTCGCGCCAGTCTTTGAACCAGCCGCCACCGTCGAAGTCGGACGAGATGCCAACGTGATCGATGCCGATGCGGTTCACCGCGTAATCGACGTGGTTTGCGAAATCGGCGGTCGTGACGTCCTCGGGCTTGGCGTTCGGCTTCAGGAACGCGGAGACGGCGGTGATCTGAATCACGCCGCCCACGTCGCGAATGACATCAAGTTGCCAATCCGTCATGTTCCGGGAATGGTCGCACAGCGCGCTGACGCAGGAATGGGTGGAGACGATCGGCGTGCGGGACGCCTCGGACGCCTGCAGCATGGTGTCGCGGGAGGTGTGGGCGACATCGACCATGATGCCAAGCCGATTCAGTTCGGCGATGGCCTTAACGCCGATGGGGGACAGGCCGCCGTGCTCGCTTTCGCGATCGCCCAGATCGCGGCGGGGATTGCAACTATCGGCCAAAGCGTTGTGACCGTTGTGCGTCAGCGTCAAGTACCGCGCGCCGCGGGAGCGGAATTCGGCGAGGCGGGACAGGTCGGTGCCGACCGCGAAGCCGTTCTCCACGCAGGGCACGATCGCGAGAACTCCGTCGCGTTTCGCCGCCTCGATCGCGTCGGCGGTGGAGGTCACGCGCGCGGTCAGGTTGTTCTCCGTGCGGCCCATCGCGTTGATGTGGTCGAGCATGGCGATGGCTCGGGCGAAGGCGGCGTCCTCGCTGGCGGGGGAACGCGCGGCCTGCGGCACATAGGCGACAAAGCAACCGGCGGACAGGCCGCCGCGGTCCATTTTGGGCATGTCGACCCGGCGTGGGCCGTCCTGAAACGGCTCCGGGCCGGGCGGCCATGGGATGTCGATATGCGTGTCCAGCGTGACCAGGGCACGGTGCAAGGCGAGCGCGTCGGGCGCGAGCGAGTCATTCATGACGGCCAGTGTCGCGGAAATCGGCGCCCAGGGAAAGTGGTTTGGAGCAAGGGGTTTCGATCAGATGGAAGGTGGCGGCCCGAAGGACGCGCATGGTAGAGTTTGACTGTAACCGAGAAGGACGTTCCATGCCGGCGATCATTGGCGCTTTCAACCTGCTGACACCCGCGACGATCACGACGACTTTGGCCCCGGCCCCGACCGCCGGGTCGGCTTCACCCCTGACGACGGCGACGTCCACGGGCATTCCCTCCTGGGCCACCGTCACGGCCAGTGGAGGGATCACGGTTTCGAAGCCGCCTACCCCCGTCGGTCCGACCGGGGGGACGAACAACTCCAGCAACGGCATGGTTCCGGTCAGCGGTTATACCGGTTATCGCAACGTTGTGAATGCGATCAGAAATAATAATCCGCCGGGCATTTCGGACAGCGACTGGTCGCTGACCTTTCAGCCAAACACCACTTTCGATAAGAATGTCAGTTCGCTGATCCAGGACCCTGCGGATCCCTCGATCACCTGCAACGCGCAGGGCGCATTGGTCAACAACAGTGGCCAGTACATCTCCGCCGTCGTCTGGTTGTCCGTCGCCGGCGGCCAGTTGGCGCAGGTTGGCTATCAGGTGTTCAGCATGGGAGCGAGCCAGAGCACGAAAATCCTGTGGGTTTCGACCACCACGACCACTGGCACGTCGTCCAGCGCGTCCTCTGGCACGTCTACGGTTCCTGTGTCCGCTCCTGTTCCCGCGTCGCCGAGGCTCTGAACCCCGCGCGATGGCGGGACGTCGGTTGCCATCCGGGTGGTTCCGCCGTCATGCTAAGGGGGAGGCCAATCACAGTCGAAGGAATCGACGATGCTGACCTTTTACTTCGGACCCGGTGGCAGTTCCATGGCGACGCATATTGCGCTGCATGAGGCCGGCGCGGCGTATGAGCCGCGGCCGATTTCGTTCGCGCGGAAGGAAACGCAAACGGCGGCGTTTCTGGCGCTGAACCCGGACGGGAAAGTGCCGACGCTGCTGATCGACGGACGGGTGCTGACCGAGGTCGCGGGGACGCTGTGGTACATCGCCCGCCGCTTTCCGGAGGCGGGGTTGCTGCCTTCCGGCGACATCGAGGCGGAAGCGCAGGTGGTGTCGTGGATGTCGTTTCTGGCATCGACGGTGCATCCGTCGCGGCGGGCGGGCGCGGCGCGGCGTTATGAGGTCTTTGCCGTCGCGGAACAAAAACTCGCGGGCCGCGAATGGGCTGTCGGCGACTACTCGATCGCCGATATTCACTTGTTCCGGCTGTTCTGGCGCTGGATGGACGCGGGCGGGCCGACGCCGGGATCGTTCCCGGCGGTGTCCGCGCATTACGATCGGATGATGCAACGTCCGGCGGTGCGGCGGGTGTTGGAAATCGAATCGACGGTGGGTTACGAAATGCCATGAGCCTTGAGTCCGTGCGGGCGTTTCTCGCCGCGAAGGCGCCCGATGTCGTCATCGTCGAACTGGCTGGCAGCACCGCGACGGTGGCTCTGGCGGCGGAGGGGCACGGCGTGACGCCGGCGCAAATCGCCAAGACGTTGTCGTTGCGCGTGGGCGGGCGCGATTTTCTGGTGGTCACCAGCGGCGTTGCCCGGTTGGACAACAAGAAAGCGAAAGCGTCGTTCGGCGGCAAGCCGCGGATGCTGAGCGCCGAGGAAGTCGTTTCGATCACCGGCCATCCGGTCGGCGGGGTTTGTCCATTCGGCCTCGCGACGCCGCTGCCGGTGTATTGCGATGTTTCGTTGAAGGCGTTCCAGGAGGTGGTGCCCGCCGCCGGTTCCACCCACAGCGCGTTGCGCATCGACCCGCTGCGCATGGCGGCGCTGGTGGACGCCGAATGGATCGACGTCTGCGTGTGAATTTGTCGCGCGCGGGCTTCCGTGCTTCCCTGGGCGAAACACCATGTGGGAGAGAGCCATGCGCATAGGCACGATGATTCGCGTCGATCCGGGTATTAAACCTTACGATAAGGTATTGAGCCGCATGGCCGACTACGCGCGGCGCATCGAAGCCGCCGATTTCCTTGGCATCTGGGTCGGCGACTCTTTGGGCCGAGGCCGGCCGACACTGGATCCGCTGATCGAATTATCCGTCCTTGCCGCGGTGACCGAGCGGGTGGAACTGGGGATTTCGGTGCTGCAATTGCCATTGCGCAATCCGATCGAATTGGCGCATCGCGTGCAATCGGTGCAGGCGCTGTCTGGCAACCGGCTGCGGCTTGGGGTTGGCAGCGGATCGACTCGCGCGGATTTCGAGTTGCTCGGCTACGATTACGACCGGCGGTTCGGGATCATGAAGCGCTCGCTGGAGACAATGCGGCGGGCGTGGCGAGGCGAACCGGCCAATGAAGGCGGGGTGCTGTCGCTGTGGCCGGATTGCGAGGGTGGGCCGCCGATCCTGATGGGCGCCTGGCGCAGTCCGCGGTGGATCACCTTCGCGGCACAGGAGTGCCAGGGTTGGACTCCGTCCGGCCGTTACAGCAGTTGGGACGATCTGGAGCACGGCATGCGCATTTATCGCGAAGCGGGTGGCACCAACGCGGTGCTGGCCAATGTCGCGATCGACCTGGCGGGGCGGCCGGGGTCGGAGGCGCTGGCGGAGGTGGCGACATCGCTGGTGTGTGCCGCGGATGAGGCGAAGCGGCGGATGCAACGATTTAAGGACATCGGTTTCGATGAAGTGCTGCTGGTGTCGCATGGCAGCGTGCTGGAGGATATCGAGCGGGCGCGGGATTTCGTTTAAGGGGAAAGCCGTTCGGACCAGCCTTCGATGTGCACGGTACGGGCGTCGCCGTCGGCCAGTTCGAACGTCAGGGACAGCGAGCCCGGAGGCTTGTGCAAGCCCAGTCGATCGGGCCATTCGACAAGGACGATGTCGTCGCGGGCGTCGTCCCAGCCGAGTTCGGCCAACGCGGCAGGTCCGTCAAGGCGCCACAAATCGTAATGATGCACCGGGCCGAGAGGCGTCTCGTATGTCTGCACCAAGGTGAAACTCGGACTGGGCACATCCAGCGCGGGATCGCCGGTGGCGGCGCGCAACAAGGCGCGCGCGAATTCGGTCTTGCCGGCGCCCAGGTTCCCGCTCAGCAGGATCGCGTCCCCGGGCCGACGGACCGCGGCGACGCGGGCCGCCAGGCGCCGTGTAGCGGCCAGATCGGGAAGGGTCAGCATCATCGGGTGCAGCCTACGACGGCAAAATCCGCTGGCCGGCTTCCAGCAGCATGTCGCTGACCCACGCGCCGTCCATCACGTCCAATTGCATCGTGCCGCCCGCCTGCTGGATGCGGCGCGTGAGATCCTGGATCGCCTTGACGACTTCAGGATGATCCGGCTCCCCGGGATAACCCAGACTTTGCGCGAAGTCGTTCGGGCCGATGCTGTAAAGATCGATGCCCGGCACGCCGAGAATAGCATCCAGGTTGTCCAGCACGGCGACGTCTTCCAGCAGGGCGCATACCAGCATTTGCTCGTTCGCTTCCCTGTAATACGCCGCCTTGTCCGGGATCCGGGCATTGTAGGCGGTGCCGCGATTGCCGCCGAAGGATCGTTCTCCCTTCGGACCGAAATAGCAGGCGCGCACCAACTGGCGGGCGTCGGCCTCGGTGGCGATGTGCGGGCCCAGAATGCCCATGATGCCACGATCGAGATAGCGCAGGATGGTCGAGGAGCCGATGTCCGGCACCCGCGCGAACGTGGTCAGGTCGTAACGTTCGGCGGTGCGGCAAATGTCCTCAAGCTGGTCCAGGCCGAAAGGACCATGCTCGCCGTCGATGAAGACGTAATCGAAGTCGAGCTTGCCCAGAATGTCGATGACCCAGGGGGACGGAAAAGACAGGCTGTAGCCGTACGCCTTACGGCCCGCGCGCATGGCCGCTTTGATCCGGTTGGGCTGGTGCATCCGGTATTTCTCCCCCGCCGTCAGGCCGGCTCGTGCAGCCGTAGGTCGTTGTTGACCCGGTGATCGCCGGCCATCCAGCGCGCCAGTTCGGCATGCGCGTCGGCGCGGCGGATCGCGTCGATCTGGCCGGCGTGCGGCGGGTCGATGGTGAATTCCATGATCAGTCCGTCCGGCGATTCGCAATACAAGGACTTGCAGTAACCATGATCGGTGACGCGCAACCTCAATCCGGCGGCTTCGACGCGGCCGGTGAGTTCGGCGAAGGTGGCTTCATCGACCTTGAAGGAGATGTGATCGAAACTCCGGATTTCCGCGGGCTTTTCGGCCTGGGTCTTCCGGTAGACCTCCTCATCCGCGAAGGAGAAGAAGGCCAGCGCGCCGCCGTCGCCGAGACTGTAGAAGGTGTGGCAGAACGAGACCTCGCGGCCAACCCAGGCGTTGAAGTGCTTCTCGCACCAGGTGGCGGTCAGCGGAATGCCCAGAATATCCTCGAAGAACTGGCGGTTCTTTTCCTGATCCTTCACGACATAGGCGTGATGATGCAAACGCTCCGGCGCGCGGGACAATAATCTGGTCATCGCATACCTCCCCTGATTGTGGCCTCCACCTTGCTACGGGCACGGTCCGCGATCAAGTTGGGGGACGGGATGCCCAGAGGTAGGAGGAAGAGCGCACATGGACTTCGATCTGTTCGTCATCGGCGGCGGCTCCGCCGGTGTTCGCTGCGCGCGTATCGCCGCCGGGTATGGTGCCCGCGTCGGTGTGGCCGAGGAACGGTTCTGGGGGGGCACCTGCGTCAACATTGGTTGCGTCCCCAAAAAACTCCTCGTCCAGGCTGGCGAATACGGTTCCTGGGCTGACGACGCCGCGGGATTCGGCTGGACGATCGTAAAGGGCCCGCACGATTGGGCCAGGCTGATCGCCGCCAAGGATAAGGAAATCACCCGGCTGGAAGGCATCTATCGTAAGTTGCTGGCCAACGCCGGCGCGACGATCTTCGATGCCCGCGCGACGTTCATCGATCCGCATACGCTGGATGTCGGCGGACAACGGGTCACCGCGAAATATATCGTCATCGCTACGGGCGGCCAACCGGAGCGGCCGCCAATCCCCGGCGCCGAGCTGGGGATTATCTCGGACGACGCGTTTTATCTGAAGGACATGCCGAAGCGGGTGATCGTCTGCGGCTCCGGCTATATCGCCGTCGAGTTCGCCGGCATCTTTCAGGCTCTGGGCGCGGAGACGCATTTGGTCTACCGCCAGCCGCTGCCGTTGCGCGGCTTCGATCAGGATATCCGGGAAAGCCTGGCGGAGGAGTTGGCCGCGCAGGGCGTGACGCTGCATCCGAACTGCGTCCTGGGGAAGCTGGCGGCCGATGGCGAGCAGCGTGTGCTGACGTTTGGCGACAACCGATCCCTCAGCGCCGATCTGGTGTTTTTCGCCACCGGCCGCAAGCCGAACACCAACGGATTGGGGTTGGAGAAAGCCGGCGTGACGACGACATCCCATGGCGCGGTGATCGTCAACCATCAGCGGCAGACGTTGCAGAAGCATATTTATGCCATCGGCGACGTCACCGACCACATGAACCTGACACCGGTCGCCACCGCCGAGGGTCACGCCTTGGCCGATACGCTGTTCGGGAATAATCCGCGGGAGATTTCGTTGCACAATGTGCCGTCGGCCGTGTTCACCACCCCGCCGATCAGCACGGTTGGACTGACAGAGGAAGTCGCGGCCTCCATGGGGCCGGTCGATGTCTATGTGACGAAATTCAAACCGATGCGGCACACGCTGTCCGGCCGTGAGCGCAGGACGACGATGAAACTGGTGGTCGATCAGAAGACGCAGAAAGTCGTCGGCGTGCACATGTTGGGAGAGGACGCGCCCGAAATCGTGCAAGGGCTGGCGATCGCGGTGTTGATGGGCGCCACCAAGCAGGATTTCGACCGCACGATCGGGATTCACCCGACGGCGGCGGAAGAATTCGTGACGTTGCGCACGCGGACCAGAGTCTCGGGCGTGGCCAAAGCGGCGGAGTAAACGGGAGACAAAAAACGATGAGGAGACGGAATTTTCTGGCGGGAACGGCCGCCGCGGCTTTGGCGCGTCCGGCGCTCGGGGGCGTTGCGAAAAACCTGATATTCGTGCCGCAGACCAATCTGACCAGCCTGGATCCGGTGTGGACCACGGCGACCGCGACACGCAATTTCGCACTGATGGTCTATGAGGGGCTGTACGGCCGCGACCAGCAATTCGTGCCTCGGCCGCTGATGGTCGAAGGCCACGTCATCGACGACGACGGCAAGCGCTGGACCATGAAACTGCGTGAGGGGCTGTTGTGGCACGACGGCACCAAGGTGCTGGCGCGCGATTGCGTCGCGTCCCTGCGACGTTGGATGAAGCGCGACGCCACCGCGCCCATCATCATGGACCGCGTGGAGGCGTTCGAGGCCACGGACGATCGCACCATCGTCTGGCGGTTGCGGCGTCCGTTCCCGCTGCTGGCGCATTTCCTTTCGAAGGTGCAACCGCAGCCGGTGATGATGCCGGAACGGCTCGCCGCGACCGACCCGTACAAGCAGATGACCGAAATTGTTGGCAGTGGTCCGCTGAAGTTTCTGCCGGACGAGTATGTGTCCGGCATTCACGCCGGGTTCGCCCGGTTCGACAAATACATCCCGCGGCAGGAGCCCGTGTCGTATAACGCGGGCAGGCATGAGGTGAATGTCGATCATGTCGAATGGCGGGTTATTCCGGACGTGGCGACCGCCGCCGCCGCGCTGACCGCCGGGGAAGTCGACTGGGTCGAACTGCCGCAGCCCGATCTGATCCCGATGCTGGGGAAGGCCAGCGGCGTCACCACCGGGTTGCTGGATATTTACGGGACCGTGTCGATCCTGCGGCCGAACCATCTGACCTCGCCGACCAACAACGCGGCGCTGCGGAGGGCGATGCTCGCGGCCGTCGATCAGAAAGAGGTGATGGTCGCGGCAATGGGCGAAGTGCCGGATACCTGGAAAGCGCCGATGGGGTTCATCGTGCCGGGAATGCCGTCCGCGACCGAGGCCGGCATGGATAATGTCCGGATACGCAAGACGCCGGATGAACTCAAACGGATGGTGGAACAATCCGGTTACACGGGTGAGAAGCTGGCGTTCATGCACCCGACCGACCAGATCATCTACCACGCGGTTTCCACCGTTGTTGTCGACGCCTTCAAGAAGATCGGCATCAACGTCGATGAGCAGATGGTCGATTGGGGCACCGTCGTGCAGCGCCGTCCGTCGAAAGAACCGGTGGACAAAGGCGGCTGGTCGATGTTCCCGGCCGGCGCCCCTGCGCCCGAATTCGTCGATCCGATGCTGTCCGGACCGATGCGCAGCAACGGCGCCAAAGCCTGGTTCGGCTGGCCCGACGATCCGAAACTGGAAGCCGCGTACGAAGCCTGGCTCGACGCGCCGAACGACGCGGAACGGCGAAAGATCGAGGCGGTGTATCAACTCGCGGCGTTTCAGTCGGTGCCGGTCATCCCCTGCGGCACCTATATGCCGCACGCCGCGTGGCGCTCGAACCTGACGGGCCTTGTCAAAGGGTCCGCTCCGGTGTTCTGGGGAGTGGACAAGACGTAAGGAGCCGTGACGATGCCTGATACGAGGATGATGCGCCTGGGTGCCTTCATGCGACCGGTCGGGATTCACACCGCGTGGTGGCGCTACCCCGGCGCTTACCCCGACGCGAACTTCAATCTGAAGCACATCGTCCGGCTGGCCCAGAAGTTGGAAGCCGGAAAATTCGACGCGTTCTTCATGGCCGATCACCTGGCCGTGCTGAACATGCCGATGGCGGCGTTGAAGCGCAGCGCCACCGTGACGTCGTTCGACCCGATGGCGCTGCTGCCGGCTCTGGCGATAGTGACGGAACGGTTGGGCCTGATCGCCACCGGCTCAACCACGTTCGACGCGCCGTATCATGTCGCGCGGCGGTTCGCCTCGTTGGATCATGTCAGCGAGGGCCGCGCGGGATGGAATATCGTCACGACATCGAACCCGGATTCGGCGTTGAATTTCGGGTTGGACGAGCACATGGAGCACGACGAACGCTACCGCCGCGCGCGCGAGTTCTTCGATGTGGTCACGGGGCTGTGGGACTCCTGGGCCGACGACGCGTTCATTCGCGACGTCGAGAACGGGATTTATTTCGATCCCGACCGGTTGCACGTGCTGGATCACCAGGGCGAATACTTCAAGGTGCGCGGTCCGCTGAACATCGCGCGGCCGGTGCAGGGCTGGCCGTTGATCGTGCAGGCGGGCGCGTCCGACGCGGGGCGGCAACTTGCGGCCGAGACCGCGGAAATGATCTTTTCGCCGGGCGGTCCGATCACCGATTGCCAACGCTATTACAACGACGTGAAGGCGCGCGCATCGGCGGTGGGACGTGATCCGGAGCATGTGAAGATCCTGCCCGGCTGTCTGGTCGTGGTCGGGGAGACGGACGCGGAAGCCCACGCCAAACGCACGAAACTCGATAGTCTGGTGCATCCGGACAGCGGCATGGCGTCGCTGTCGATCGCTCTGGGAACCGACGCGTCGAAGTTCGACCTGGACGGGCCATTGCCGGATATTCCGGAGACGAACCAAAGCCAGAGCGGGCGCCAGCGCGTCATCGACCGGGCGAAGCGAGACAATCTGACGGTAAGGCGACTGGCGCAAATCCTCGGCGCCTATGGCGGGCTGGCGATGGTTGGCAGCGTTAAGACGATCGCCGATAAGATGGAAGAGTATTTCCACGAACGCGCCTGCGACGGGTTCAACATCATGTTTCCATGGGTTCCCGGCGGATTGGACGAGTTCGTCGATCAGGTCGTCCCCGAACTGCAACGGCGTGGCGTGTTCCGGAAAGAATACGAGGGCAAAACATTACGGGAGAACCTCGGCCTGCCGCGGCCGCCGAACCGGTTCTTCCCCGACACGAAAGGCTTCCAATGAAACCGCGTCTTGGTGGCCATATCCTGGCCTCGGCTTTGGTCGCTCAGGGCATCGATCATGTGTTCGAGGTTCCCGGCGAAAGTTTCCTCGACACGCTGGACGGGCTGCACGACGTTGGCGATAAACTGAAGTTGGTCACCTGCCGATTCGAGGCGGGCGCGGTCAACATGGCCGAGGCTTACGGTAAACTTAAGGGTAAGCCGGCGGCGGCGATGGTCACGCGCGGGCCGGGTGCGTGCCATGGCTCGATCGGGGTGCACATCGCATACCAGGACAGCACGCCGATGTTGCTGTTCGTCGGCCAGATCCCGCATGAGGACACCGGCCGCGACGCGTTCCAGGAAGTCGATTATCGCCAGATGTTCGCTCCGTTGGCGAAATGGGTGACGCAGATCGACCACGCGCACCGCATACCGGAAATCGTCGCCCACGCGGTGGATGTGGCGACGTCGGGCCGGCCCGGTCCGGTGGTTATTGCTTTATCGGAAGAAATGCAGAAGCATGCCGTCAGTGTCCCGGATATCCCTCGCGCGCCGGTTTCGGTGGCGTATCCGGACCCGGCGGCGTTGAAGACGATGCGGGAGATGATCGCTGCGGGGAAACGGCCGGTCGCGGTGGTCGGCGGGTCCTGCTGGACTGAAGAGGGCCGCGCCGCGTTGGGACGATTCCTGGTCCAGAACGATATCCCGGTCACCGTCGGATTCCGCCGCCAGGCGCACTACGACGGGGCACAGGCCAACTTCGCGGGGGATCTGGGGGTTGGATCGGATCCAGGCCTGGTCGGCAAGATCAAGGAAGCGGATCTGATCCTGGCCCTCGGTAGCCGGCTCGGCGACGCGGTGACCCAGGGCTACACGCTGCTGGATATGGCGGGCGCGGTGCCGATTATCCAGGTGCTGCCGGATGGCGCCGAGATCGGCCGTGTGTTCCGGCCCGCTCTGGGGATTGTTTCGGACCTGAATGTGTTCGCGCTTGCCGCCGCCGCGCTGGAACCGGTTACGCCGTCGTGGTCGGCCTGGACACGGGACCTGCGATCGTTGCGGGAGGCGCAACGCGCGGTGCCGAATTATGACGGCACATTGAACCTCGGCACGGTGATGCGCGAGTTGGAAACGCTGCTCGCTCCCGACGCCATCGTCACCACCGACGCCGGCAACTTCGCCGGGTGGGCCACGCGATTTCTGAACTTCTCCGACAGGCAGCGCTACATCGGACCGACCAACGGCGCGATGGGATATTCCGTTCCGGCGGCAATCGGCGCGTCCATCACCTACCCGAAACGGATGGTCGTCAGCATGGTCGGCGACGGCGGTTTCATGATGACCGGACAGGAACTCGCCACCGCGTTCCACCACGGTGCCGCTCCCATCGTCCTGGTGTTCAACAACAATCAGTTCGGCACCATCCGCATGCATCAGGAGCGTGCGTACCCCTGGCGCGTGACCGGCACTCAGGTCACCAATCCGGATTTTTGCAAATACATTCAGGCATTCGGCGGTCACGGTGAAATCGTCAGCGAAACGGCGGCGTTCGCTCCGGCGTTCCGTCGCGCGGTGGACAGCGGCAAGCCGGCGGTGATCGAACTGCGGATGAATCCAGACCAGATCACGACCCGTGCGACGGTCGCCGATTTGCGGGCCGGCAAGACGCCGCCGCCGGACGTTTCGCGTGCATGACGGTCGCCATCGCCGACGCGGCGCGGCATTACGCCGCCCGTGACCTCGACCAGGCAGCTTCCGTCTGCCTGGAACTGCTCCGCCACGACAGGCTGCACTTCGACGCGCTGCATCTTCTCGGCGTGATCTGCACTAATCAGGGGCGGCACGCGGACGGTGTCAGCTACCTGCTGCGCGCCGCCGCGATCCGGCCCGACGATGGTCGCCTGCACTCCAATCTCGGCAGTTCGTACGGCGCCGTGCAGCGTTTCGATAAGGCCGTCGAGGCCTATCAGCGCGCCATTTCCCTGAATTATCGCGACGCCGGCCTGTTGAACAACCTCGGACTCGCACAACTGGGTCTTGGCCAGACAGAAGAGTTGATCGTAACGTTCCGTGCCGCGATCGACATGGATCCGGCGAACGACCCCGCGCTGTATAATCTGGCGCGCGCTTTGTCGACCGCGGGGAAACTGGCCGAAGCGGAAACGGAATTTCGGCATCTGTGGCGCCGGCTGCCGGAAGACGCGGCCGCGCAACGGGTCGGCGACGTGGCGAACGGCCTGGCCCGCGCGCTGCTGGAGCAAGGCCGGCCGGAGGAGGCGCTGGCCGCGTTGCGCGATGGCGCGGCGCGGTGTCCCGATGCCGGATCGATCCAATGGCACGAGGCACTGACCCTGCTGTTGCTCGGCCGTTGCGAGGAAGGGTGGCGTGCTTACGAAACCCGCTTCACCGTGGCCAATCACGACCGGCCGCATCCCGATTATCACGTTCTCGATCTGGATCGCGTCGCGGGACAACGTGTGCTGATCAAGGAAGAGCAAGGCCGCGGCGACATCATTCAGTTCCTGCGCTACGCCCGCTTGCTGTCTGAACGTGGCGCGCGAGTCCGGCTCAGCGTTTACAAGGACCTGATCCCCCTGGCGGAGGAACTGCCGGAGGTGGAACAAGTGCTCGGCCCGGACGCCGACGAAACCGAATACGACCTGCTGACTTCGATCATGAGCCTGCCTCTGGCATTTTCGACCACGATCGGAACGATCCCGGCGGACGTGCCGTATTTGCGCGCGCCGGCCTCGCGAATTGGCCGCATGACGCATCACCTTGGCCCAGTGTCCGGACCGCGCGTCGGTCTCGCCTGGTCCGGATCCCCGGCCAGCCAGGCGCGGGCGGCGATCCAGGCGGCGCTCCTGGAGCCAATGCTGAACCGGAACGGAATCGAGTTTCATTGTCTGCAAAAGGAGATTCTGCCTGACGATCGGGCCTGGCTGGATCGGTCCGGGCGCGTCACGACGCATGGGGCGATGCTGCGCGATTTCGGCGATACCGCCGCGCTGATCCAGGCGATGGATCTGGTGATTTCGATCGATACCGCGGTCGCGCATCTGGCGGGGGCGTTGGCGAAACCCGTCTGGGTCATGCTCGCGTACAATCCCGACTGGCGCTGGCTATTGGGCCGCGACGACAGTCCCTGGTATCCCACTGCCCGGCTGTTTCGTCAGCCCACGCACGGGGACTGGATCAGCGTCGTGCGCGCCGTGACCGAATCCCTCCCGTTCTGACAAGCCTATCACGCCCTGGGTGACCCCGCCCGTCGCCCGAGGCCGCTGGATTTGGCGAGGCTCGACCGCAACGCGGCGTAGTGCCGCGCCACCATCGGATAATCGGCCGGCAATTCCCATTTCAGGCGGTGTTGCACTGGTGTCGCGTTATGCACGGCCTGAAGATGCCGCTTCGGCATCTTCACATGCGGCCTGCGGTCCAGGCGGATCAGGTAATCGTCGAACACGGTCTGGCCCTTGGTCGCCGCGCGAGGGGCCGGTTCGGACGCCGCCGCCACCGATCCGGCGCTGGCCAGTGCCTGGTAGACGTCGCGGATCAGGCCCGGCAGCGCCCGCGCCCTTGTGTCATTATGCGAGACATGTGCGCTGACGATCCGTGCGACGAGCGACAGCGGTGAGCCGTCAGATGGGGACATAAACGCTCCTCCGGGAAGATGGACCTGGCCTCTGGGCATTAACGTTTTTTTCACGTTGCATTATCATCGCCATGAGCGTCAATATGTTGGGCGTCCTGACCGAAGGCCGGATCGCCTTCGTATCGCGAGTGGATCAGCTCATGTCCGACCCCGTGTTCCAGCAGGCGTTCGAAACGGTGCGTAAATCCTGGTCCGACGAGGCCTGGATCACCCTCACTCCGCGCCAGATCACCGAGGCGATCTATCGGGAGATTCGCCGTATCGACGCCGAGGCGGTGCGGGAGGTCGCCGTCGCCCCCGGATACGTCAAGGCGGCGAAGCATTCGGGTTGACCGCGAATCGGCCGCATCCCGGCGATCGTTCCAAATGAAATGATCGCGCGCGGCGCGGGGGGATTCCACCTGATACGACTCTGACACAATCCGGGCGACCATGCGGAGGCAATCGCCCGCGGCGCGTGCCCCCTTTTTAATTCGCCGCCCGCATGCCATCGCAATTCGTGCAGGCGCATGCGGAATATCAGTCGCGTGTAACATATTGTGTGATATCACCAATCCGGGTCGACGTGGGTGATACCAGTCGTGTAAATTGAGATGCGTCAAATACGCGGTTCGCGTTTTGGCCCTGTGGCTTGGAGTGTGGCGATGTCTCGGACGATTTCGACGAACAATTATACGGCTGGCCTGACGTTGACGAACACCGGGGACAGCCCGGTCTACATCGCCCAGGGTGTGAGTGTCACGAACGCCGGAGGGGTGGCGCTGGCCGCCGGCGCGGGGTTTTATTGGTCGGTCACCAACGCCGCCAACGCGCAAATCGGCGGCCTGTCCTTCGGCGTATCGCTCACCGGCGCCGGCACCGCCGTCAACCTGGGCACGATGTCCGCCAGCTATACCGCCGGCAGCGGCTTTTACTACAACAGCACGAACCATTCGCTCATGGTTCTCAGCGCCGGCGTGTATGTGGGCGGCGGCGGGGTCAGCAACAGCCAGTCGGGCCTGATCACCGGCGAAATCGGCGTCGGCGTGGGCGGCGGCGGGTCGCTGGTGAATGCCGGCGCCATCAAGGGCACGCTGGTGTCAGGCAAGGGGTTCGGAGTCGCGCTGACCGACGGCGGCACGGTGACCAACCTGACGGGTGGCACCATCTCCGCCGGCTATTTCGGGGTCATTTCCGAGGGCGCCGCCACGGTCAGCAACCAGTCCGGCGCGACGATCACCGGCTCGGTGCGCGGGGTTTTCGTGCTGAACGGAATCGGGTCGGTGGTCAATCAGGGCTCCATCGGCGGCAACGTGTATGGCGCGCAACTGGCTCTGGGCGGCACCCTGAGCAACGCCAGCGGTGCCACGATCAGTGCCGGTTACGACGGCGTTCTGGTCACCGGCGCCGCTGGGACCGTCACCAATCTGGGGCTTATTTCCGCCGTCACCGTCGCCGGCGTGGACATGATCGCGGGGGGCAGTGTCTCCAACCAGGGCACGATCGACGCGGCCGACTATGGTGTGTTGATCAAGGGCGCCGCGGGGACCGTGACCAATCAGGGCGTAATCTCCGGCACCACATACGCGGGCGTGATGCTGCCCAATGGCGGGACGGTGACCAACCAGACCGGCGGCGACATCAGCGCCGACGACAATGGTCTGATGATCAAAACCATCGCGGGCACGGTCAGCAATCAGGGCACGATCACCGGCACCACGGTCGGTGGCGTCTACCTCGTCGCGGGTGGCCGCGTTTCGAACCTGTCGGGCGGCTCGATCGCGGGCGGCTTCGGCGGCGTCATCGTCGCGGGCGGAACCGGATCGATCTACAATCAGGGCGTCATCCGGCAATTGGGCACCACGCCCCAGTCGTTCGCGGTCGGCGGCATTCTCGACCTGGCAGGCGGTTCGGTGAACAACGCCGGCGGAACGATCGTCGGCTATGCCTATGGCGTCGACGTGGCGAATGGCGCGGGTAGCGTAACGAACTCGGGACTGATCACCAACGCACGGGCGAGTGGCGGCGCCGGCGTGATCCTGGTAACCAGCGGTTCCGTCAACAACACCAGCACCATCGCCAGCCAGGGCTACAGCGTGGAGATCCTGCAAGGCACGGGCACCGTGACCAACAGCGGCCTGATCGCCAGCTACCTCCAGGGCGGCGGCGCGGGAGTCGCGTTGGAGGCTGGCGGTTCGGTGACCAACAGCGGGACCGGCGACATCGCCGGCGAGTGGATTGGCGTGCAAACCGGTGTGTTCGGCAGCACGGTGGCCGGCGCGGCGGCGACCATCGACAACAGCGGCCGGATTACCGCCGCCGATGGCCAGGGCGACGGCGCGGCGGTGTGGATCCACGGTCCCGGCGTGCTGATCAACCGGGCGAGCGGCGTGATTCAGGGATCGACTAATGGAACCGTCACCGGCGGGCCGATGAACGGCCTGGCCGTCGGCGGCTTCGGCGTGGTCGCCTATTACCAGACGACCGTGATCAACTACGGCTCGATCGGCGGCGGAACGTATAGTTCGGCCGCGTATGCCAGCGGCACGAAAGGCCCGAAGCAGTTCGCGTTCGACGCGTCCAATCGCAACGCCTCCAACACCTACGCGAACCTGATCGAGATGTCGCCCGGCGCGTCGTTCGGCGGCGTGGTGAAAGCGACCGACGGTGTCGGTCTGGCGACGTTGGAGTTGAAGTCGGGCGCCTCCACCGGAACCATCATCAGTTTCGGCTCCGTGACGGTCAGCGGGATTTACTATCACGGCTATCTCGGGTTCGGCGCGGTGAAGATCGACAATGGCGCGCGCTGGAGTCTGGGCGGCACGGTCGCCTCGGGCGTCAGCATCGCGTTCGCCGGTACCGGCGCGTTGATGTTGACCAACCCCACCGCGATGCAAGGCACCATCACCGGATTCGGCACCGGGGACACCATCGGACTGAGCGGCGTGACCGTCACCGGCTCCAGTTTCTCCGGCGGCGTGCTGACATTGACCGCGGCATCGGGCGCCGTGACGCTTGCCGTGCCGGGGACGTTCAGCGCGAGCCAATTGGTGGTGGCGAACGGGACCGCCGGCGCGACGGTCGCGTTGCTGGCGACACAGGACCGCACCTTGAGTTGGAGCGGCGCGGGCGGGAACGCGGCGTTCGGTTCGGCGGCGAACTGGAACGACCTGACGAACAACCTGAGCCCGGCGCAGACGGCACCGGGCGCGACCGACCAGGTCGACTTCGACAGCAGCAATGGCGCGGTCATCGGGACCGGCACGGTGGCGTCGGTCGATGTCGGGACCACCGGCAACGGCGTACTTCAGATCAGCACCGGAACGATCGTCACCGGGACCCTGGACGCCGGCATCGTCGCGGCGGCCGATGGCCAGATCGGGCTGACCGGCGCGGGGACCGAACTGATGGTCACCGGTTCGGCCACGGTCGCCGATGACGGTACCGGCGTGCTGTCGGTGCTGTCCGGCGCCACCTTCGCGGCGCAGTCGCTGACCATCGGTTCGCTGGCCGACAGCTCGGGCGCGCTGGTCGTGTCGGGAAGTGGGTCGCTGCTGTCGATCTCGGGGCAGTTGAACATCGGGACCGCTCTGGGCACCGGCGATCTGACGGTTGGGCCGGGCGCGGTAGTCGATGCCGCGGTGGTGAACCTGCAGGGTGGGGTGGTGCTGGAGGGCGGACTGCTCGACCCGACGGTTTATATTGAAAACGGCGGCAGTACGACGGGCGGGTTCGGAACGGTCGCGTCGGATTTCATTCTGCTGGAAGGCACGATCCTTTCGAACGGAAGTAAATCCGGTAAGCAGACCGAAGTGGTGCAGGGCACTTTGGTGGGCGGCGGAACCGCCGATATCAAGGGCTCGGTCTCCGTGAACGGGCCTGGGATCTTGCAGATCGGGACACATGATACGATCGAGTTGTCCGGCGCCGTTTTAAATGCCGCGACCACGACGTTCACCGATAATCTGACGCCGACCGGTACTTATACCGTCAACAACAGCGTCATCGACGTGGTGTTCCAGGATACGACGGGCGCTCTGGTGTTGGACGATATCGCCGGGTTCGCCGGGACGGTGGCGACCTGGAAAGCCGGCGATTCCTTCGTCATCACCGGTGGAACGTTGTCGAATGCCGGTGTCAGCAACGGAAACACGCTGACGTTCGCCGATGCCGGAACCGGCGCCGGCGCGGGCGGCATCGATACGATCATCTTCGGCTCGGCGATCAGCGCGGGCGGCTTCAACATCGTTAACGGCAATACGGTGCAGGCGCTCGCGTGCTTCGCCGAAGGGACACGCATCGGCACCGCGCGCGGTGAGGTTCCGGTGGAGGCGTTGTCGGTCGGCGACCGCGTGCTGACGCACCGCGCGGAATTGAAGGAAATCGTTTGGCTCGGACAACGCGCGGTGGATTGCCGGCATCATATCGATCCCGCGACGGTGTGTCCGATCCGCGTGCAGGCGGGCGCCTTTGGACCAGCAATGCCGGCGCGCGATCTTTGGCTCAGTCCCGATCACGCGGTGTTCGTCGAGGACGTGCTGGTCCCGATCCATTGTTTGATCAATGGCGGAACAATCCGGCAGATGGTCGTTCCGGCGGTGACATACTACCACGTCGAACTTCCCGAGCATGATGTGATTCTGGCGGAGAATCTGCCGGTCGAAAGCTATCTCGACAGTGGCGATCGGGAGAACTTCGGCAATGGCGGCGGTGCGATCCGGCTGTTCCCGGACTTCACCGCGCGCATGTGGGAGATGAGTGGGTGCGCCCCGTTGATCAAGGTCGGACCGACACTGGAACGCATCAAACGCGCATTGGCCCGCAACAAGGTGGTGGTCGCGTCACGCGCGTGACGGACGGAGGGAAGCGCTGGGGTTTCACCCCAGACCCCGACCAGGGCTTTGCCCCGGACCCATCCTTCGGGTCAAGCCTGAGGGCAGGCTCCGGGCGAGGCCCTTTGAAATCTATCCATTGGGGGAATGAGGAGGGGTGTGCCAGGATCGCGCGCGGTCCCCTGGCACACCCCTCCTCATTCCCCCCAAATTAGAGCAGGATTGCTTCAGGTTGACGCGGAGCCCGCCATGCCGCGCCAACCCTTTGGCCAGGGGACGACCGGACCGCCGAAGCCAGCCGGTTCAACCTGAAGAGATCCTGCTCTAATGGGCTCCAAGGGCCACCCTTGGCGGGGTCGAGGGGCAGCGCCCGCGTGGGGTCTGGGGTGAAACCCCAGCGCTTCCCTCCGTCACACCGCGGCGGCCGCGGCGGCCATCACGTCGGACCATTGGCCTGTCTTGCTTTGCCGGAACAGCCGCACCGACGGATACCAGGGCGTATCGGTCCGTTCCAGCAACCACCGCCAGTCCGGTGCCCGTGCCAACAGGATAAACGCCGGCACGCCCATCGCCCCAGCCACGTGACCGACCGAGGTATCGACCGTCACCAGCAGATCCAGAGACGCCAGGATCGCCATCGTATCCTCATAATCCACGATTTCCGCACCGATATTCACCAGCGGCGCGGCGCCGAAATATTGCCCGGCCTGCGCGGCGGTTGGGCCCTTTTGCAGCGACACCAACGCCACGCCTGGCAGCGCGGCCAGCGGTGCGAAATCGGCCAGGCGAGCGGACCGCCAGCGGTCGTTGTTATGCGTCGGCCGGCCCGCCCAAACGATGCCGATCCGGCGCGACGCGGTGGGCGTCAGGCGATTCAGGCGTTCTTTCCACGCGGCGGCGCGCACGGGATCCGCGCGCAGATATGGCACGCTTCCCACCATATGATCCGGTCGCGTACCATGCAGAGCGGGTAGGCCCGACAGCGCCCGAAACGCCTTAAACGCCGGCGCCGCACGCCACTCGCTGAACAACTGGGCCGCCGGATATACCTGGCGCAGCAACGGAATCATATCGGAAGCGGTGGCGACGGCGATGTTCGGACAGCGCTCGGCGGCCCAGGGAATGTAGCGGGAAAACTGGATGACGTCGCCGAAACCTTGATCGGCGACCAATAATAACGTTCCGTCGTCGAACGGAGTCCCATCCCACCGCGGCTGCGTCGTCGGCGGCATCAGCGGTGCGTTTCCCGGCAGGTCGAAGCGCCACTGATATTCCTCCCAGCCGCGCTCCCACTCGCCGCGCAGCAGCAACGCTTCCGCCAACTGAAAATGCGGACCGGGCAAAAAAGCATTCAGCGTCAGGGCTTTCGTCGCCGACGTGATGCAATCGTCCAGCTCCAGCCGGTGATATTGAATAACCGCCAGGTTGTGCAGGCACACCGGATCGTCGGGCGCCAGAGCGCTCGCGCGCAACGCCGCGTTCAATGCATCATCAAAACGGCCGAGCGCGCGATACACCTCGGAGATGTTGCGAAGATACAACCTGATGTCGATGCCTCGGGCGATGGCGCGTTCGATCTTGGCCAGTGCCTCCTCGCGCCGGCCCAACCGAAAGGCGACAATTCCGGACAGATGCAAGGCGTCCGGCTGCTCCGGCGCGGCGATCAGCGCGCGGTCCAGCAGGCGGTCGGCGAAGGCGAAGTCCTTCTCACTCTCCAACCGGCCGGCGAGGGCCATCAGGTCGGCGAACGGCAGTGAAACGTCCGGAGGCGCGCCGCTCAAGGGAGGCCGCGCCGCACGTGGAACCCAGCGCCGGTCTCGAGGAAACGGATCGTCTCGGGATCGTACCCACAGCCATTTCCGATCGGCTCGCATCGGGCCACGAACCATTTTTCCTCGTCATCGCAAGGTCGAAGCCCGGCCACGACGGTGCGGAACGCGAGTGGGACCTGATCGGAAACCGCGCTAATCAACGGTATAGCCCAACCGCTCGATCATCGGCGCCAGGATCGGGATAACCGGCTCCAGATGCTGACGATAATGCCGATACCGGTTCAGCGACCTTTCATACAACGGTTCGGTGACCTGAGCGTAACTGGCGGTGCGCGCATAGCGCCGGTTCTCGTGGAAACTCAGGCAGCGTTCGTCGAACGGCACACCGATGAAATCGAGAATGGAGCGCACGGTGTCCGCCTGGTTGGTGACCATCGCGTCATACCGCACCGGCAGATAGCGCAACGCCATCTCGGCGCGGTAATGCATCACCAGATCCATCACCCGCACGTAATGCGTCGCCGCGGTTTCCAGCGCGGAGGCGCAATGAAATCCATGGGTGAAATGATTGGACAGCGCCGAGATCATCACGTCCAGCGGATGCCGGATGACATGGATCAACGGCGACGCGGGGAACAGCAACGCGATCAAACCCAGATGCGTTTCGTTCAACGGCATCTTGTCCGTGAACCACGCCGCGCCCGCCTCCGCCACTTCCATTTGTGCCGCTTTTTGCAAGTAGTAGTCGCGCAGATTGTCCAGCCCGTCGCGCTGATCGCCCATCCAGAGTTCCGCCAGCGCCTCGGGATATTGCAGCGGCGAGTTCAACATCCGCGGCATGATGTTGGTGATGTCGTTGATCAGCGGCAGCTCGTCCCCGGCCGAAATCGCTGGGTGCGCCGACAAGGTCTGCTCCACCAGCGTGGTGCCGGAGCGTGGGAAGCCAAGCACGAAGATCGGTTGCGGCACGTCGGTGCGCACCCCGGCGCGCGGCAGCAACGCCAGCCGGCCGGAGACGAAGAAGCCGCGCAGCCGGTTGACCAGATCGCCGGCGAGCAAATCCATGTAGACGTTGCCGGTATACTCCCGCGCCAGCCGCTTGGCCTCGGTGAAGGCGGCCCAGGCCTCATCGTGACGATCGAGTTGATCCAGCAGCCGGCCTTTTTCGGACAGTTCGGTGGGGCCGAGGCCGATCGGCGCCGATGCCATGGCGGCACCCGGCACAGCGGCGTGCGCGCCATCCTCGGTCGTGGGCGCCTGGCGGTCGAGCAAGGCCAATGCGTCGTCCGGCCGTTTCATGCGGCCGAGAAGAATGGCCCGGGTCAGCACGGAGCCGGGATCGTTCGGGAACAACGCGTCGAGCTTATCCAGTTTCTCGGCGGCGGCGGCGAAATTCCGGTCGGCTTCCTCCAGCCGCGCCCATCCCAGCAGCGTTTCGCGGATGTCCGGCGCGGTGGCGGTGGACTCTTCGTACAGCGCGCGCGCTTCCTCCATGCGGCCCTGGTTCTTCAGGCACCAGGCGAGGTTGGCCAGCACGATCGGGTCGCGCGTGCCGGCGATCGCCAGCACCTGGCGGTAGTGATACTCGCCCAGACGAGGCCGTTGCGCCTCAGTCATGATCATGCCCATCAGGTTATGCGCCTGCGGGGCCTGAGGGGCGATGCGGATGGCGTTGCGGGCGTGGATCTCGGCCTCGCCCAACGCGCCTTTGCCCAAAAGCATCAGGGCGATTTCGTTGGTCGCCTCGAAGTTGTTCGGCTCGAAATGCACCAGCCGGCGCAGCAGCGCCTCGGCGGCGGCGGGTTTGCCCTGTTCCTTGCGGATCGAATACAGCACCGACAGCGCGCCGGGCCGGTCGGGCGCCAGTTCCAGCACATCGAGGCACAGCCGCTCGGCGACATCCTTGGCGCCTTGCTGGTAGGCCTGGATCGCGCGCTCCACCAGCGGGATCAGATGGCGGGTGGCTTCGGCGGGCGGGATGGCGCCGGCCTGTAACGCGCAGCACCGCGCGGCGCGAAGGCCGCTGCCGCAGGGACACAATCCGGAGTTTGAAGCGCTCATGCGGCCAGGGTGTACGCCGCCAATGGGTCACGCTTCAAGGGAGCATTCACGCGGCGTCCTGTTTCGCCGGCAGCACGAACCGCCGGTGCACCACGCCCAGCCCGATCAGGGCCATGCCGAGACCGAGGAACGACAGCACGCGCCAGAGTCCGGTCAGGTCCGCCATGTCGATCAGGAACACCTTGGCGCAGACGAGCCCGACGACGCCCAGAGCGGCGAGCCGCAACAGCCGCTCGCCGGAGCGGATGCCTTGCACCATGAGCGCGATCCCGTACAGCAGCCACGCGCCGGACCAGGCCCAGAGTTCGGCGTCCTCGATGGAGCCGTCGATCAGACTAATCTGGTCCGGGTGGAACCATTGGCGGATCTGCAGGGTGATCCACGCGAAACAGGCCACCAGCGCGTAAACGCCGAGCACCCGGCGGATCGCCGGCCCGCCGATCCCGGGATTGTCGATCCCGGGATTGTCGATGAAATGGCGCGCCAGCAGCGCCAGGGCGGCCGGAACGAGGTAGGCGGCGAGCAACGTCCACGCATCGCACCACGCGCCGGTCAGCGCCGGGTTCACGACGATCAGCACGGTCCCGAGGGCCAGCGCGGCGGTCCCGAGCACGCGCCAGGCATATCCAAGGATCGGGCGCCCGGTGCGTCGGGCGAGATAGACATACGTCGCCGCCTGGATCGAAAGGGTCAGCAAATGCAACGCGATCTCGTCGAAGCCGAACTCCTCGAGCAGCTTGCCTTCGTTGTCCCAGTGCCGGATTTCCAGGGCGACGAAGAACGCGGCGAAGGTGACCGCGCCGCCCTCCAACGTGGCGACCAGCAGATCGTCGGCGCGGCGGCGGAACAACCAGGCGGCGAAGGCGAATGCCGCGGCGGGGGCGGCATATGCGGGGATCAGGCCGTTCAGTACCGGCCGCTCGCCGAACGCGTAGTCCAGCACATACCAGTTCAGCACCAGCCGGACGATCACCAACGCCGCCACCGCCAGCGCGACCTGGCGCAATGGCGGCAGATCCGCGCGATCCTCGATCCAGGCCAGCGCCGGCAGGAACAGCGCGACGGCCAGGGTCAGCCACTCGTCATGCAACAGCATGGCACAGCCGAGCGCCAGCGCCGCGACCGCTCCCGCCGCGTGCACGCCCGCGCGTTGCCTGGCACCGTCCTTCGCCGCCAGCGCCGTGGTGCCGGTCAACGCGCCGGCCAGCAGCACCGCGGCGAGCGCCCACTCCGGATCGGCCTGGAAACGGGCGATTTGCGCGTAAGCGACGATCAGGGTCAGCACCGGCACGGCGCCCACCAGAGCGGCCCAATGCAGCGGATGCCGCGCGCGCCGCTCCATCCACAGCCCGGCGGCGGCGTGGAACGCGGCGAACAAAGCGGCGGCGACGATCAGCGGCCGAATCACGTCGGGCGCCCACGCCCCGGGGAGGACGGCTTCGACGATGCCCTCGACGGTGATCGCCTCGCCGGTCGGCTTCCACTCGGGCAGCGCCCACAGCAGCAGGGTCAGCAAGCCGAGAAGCGCCGCGAGCCAGGGCAGCCGGTCGAGACGGGATTCCTGGTAGCCGCGCCATACGGCGATGGGCGACAGAAGGAACAACGCGGCGCGCGGCGCCGAGCCGGGGACCTGCGTTTCCAGGAACAGCCCGGCGGCGCCGATGGCCGCGAACGGGATCCAGGCGAGGCGGCGTCCGATGGGATGATCCAGCGCGGCGTCCGGCAGCAGAAACACGTTCAACGCCGCCGCGACCGGCACGAACGCCGCCGCCGCCCAAAGGTCCGGGCCGCCGGAGACCGCCGCGACACAGATCCACACGCCGCCCGCGATCGTCGCGGCCCAGCCGAGCCAGGTCCACGCGGTATATCGCACCACCGCCAGCGAGGCCGCCGTCACCAACGTAAGATAAGCGAAAAGCCCGGGGATCGAGGGGTTGCCCGTGATCACGAGGGCCGGCGTCACGAAGGCGCCCGCGATGCCGGTCGCGGCGGTCAGCGGGCCGTAGCGCAACGCCGCCAGTAATCCGATGATCGAGGCCGCCGCCATCGCCGCGAACGCCAGCACCGGCGGGAGCAGACCGTAAAACGGACCGGCGCCGTAGGCCGCGCCAAACAGCACGGCGACACCTCCGGCGGCGAGACCGGGCGGCGCCTGATCGGCGTGGAACGGACCGGGGATGGAGGGCGGCTCGTGCCGGGTCAGCCACTCGGCTCCACCCAGCAGCGCCAGGCCGAGCAACGCGGCCAGCCCGCACCGCGCGGCTGGCCCGAGCAATTCCTGATCGACGGCGTAGCGAATGAGAAAAACCCCCGCCAACAGCAGCGCCGCCGACCCGAGCCAAATGCCCCAGCGCGCCGTCAACAGGGTTTCGAGATCGCGCGCCGGTTTCGCCGGTGGAGGGGCCGGTGGATGGAAAGGCGGTGGCTCGGGCGGCGGTTCGATTGTCTCGAGGCGCGGGATCGGCGGCGGTTCGCTTGTGGTGGCCGCGACAGGCTGGATCGTGCTGGACCCAAGGGGCTGCCCGGTCGCGAACGCGGCGACTTCCGGCGTGGCGGGTTGGTCCGCCGCGGCGAACTGGCCCGCCAGTTGGTGTTCCATGGGCCTCGCCGCTTGCTCCGCGAGCATCCGGCGCAACGCGCGCAGCTCCGAATGGGCTGAGTTGGCGCGGAAAAATCCGACAATGCCGAGCACATACCCGGCAACCACCAGCAGACCGAGAAAAAGAAACGGTTCCATTCCGACAGAGGGCCTCGACTGGGCCGTCTGGTCAAGAAATTTGCGCTCGATCCCAGTAGGCGAGACGATTCCCCCTGGGCCGTGCCCCGGATGGGACCAAGGGCTCAGGTTGGCGAGGCGAGATTGAGGTCTGGCTCACGTTCGCGGTTGCAGAAGTTTCGGCTTGTGGCGGCGAGACCGACTACCGCCGTCTTGGTCCGGCTCGAGCGGACCATCGGCCGGAGGCAGTAAAGGTTGCCTGCTATCGCTCGGTCAGGCCGAGCCAGGTCGGATGACCGGACCCGCGCCCGCGCGGGCAATCCCGGCGTTCAGGTTCGGCCGATCGCGTTCTGTTCCGATCGGCCCGCGTCTCACTACTGTCCTTCCGTCATGGACGGGCTCCGTTGGGTAAAACTTTCCGTCGCGAAAACACACTCGATCGATCGGCCAGCCCCGATTGCCACGCCGCGGATTAAAAATCCGGTACCGTATCAACCCCACCGGGTCAGGCGCTGGAAAAGGGGATGGCACAACGCTGCTTTCCTTTTCCCCTGTGCCAGGCCCGAACTACTCCGCCGCCGCCGCCTTCATCCGCCCGCCCAATCCGGGCGAGGCCAGCATATAATCGATCGGACGGCGAAGCACGCGGAACGTTTGAATCAAAAGCGCGCCGTATCCTGGTCCGGAATCGCCGCGCCTCATATTTAAAGAACCTTACTTTTTTGCCTCGCGCTTTCACCCGCGCCGACCCCGCCCATGAGCGTACCCGGCATGGCCGACTCGGACGTGACGTGACCACACCACGGCCGAACGCGCACGAACAGCGTCGCGCCGGTGCCACGCCCGCGACGTCCACTCAGCAGTAGCGGCATCCGGCCGCATCCCACGTAATCGGATTGGCCCGCGCCCGCTCCGGACCCCAACCCTATTCAGGGAATTCGATCACCCGCCAGAAATGCTGCAACATTCCGATCGCCTTCAGGAAGCTTTGCCCGGGACGATGCTTCAGCATGTAACCGGCGACGTTCATGTTGTAGGCGCGCATCCGGTCCTCGGCCGCCGCGGAGGTGGTCATCACGAACACCAGAATCCGCCGCAACGTCGGGTCGCCGCGCAATTCCTCGAGGAACTCGATCCCACCCATCCGAGGCATGTTCAGATCCAACATGACCAGGCACGGCCGCGGCACTTTCTCGTACCCGTTGTGCCCGCGCAGCCGATCCAAGGCCTCGATCCCATTGCGTGCCTCGATCACCGGATTGGTGATGTTCAACGCCAGGAATGAGCGCCGGACCGCCATTGTATCGACCTTGTCGTCGTCAACCAACAGCACGGTGACAGTTGTATCCTTCATGCCGTTGGTTCCTTCCACGTAAAGACCATGGTCGTGCCGCGCGCGGGAGGGTTGCTCTCGACCCAGATCCGGCCACCGTGACCCTCGACCCGCTTCTTGACGATGGCCAGCCCGATGCCGCTCGATTCGACATCGTCGCGGCTCGCCAGCGTTTGAAAGATCACGAAAATCTTCTCATGAAACCGCGGCGCGATGCCCGGCCCGTCGTCGGCGACCCTGAGTTCCGCGACCCCTTTCTCCAGTGTCATCGATACCGTGATGCGTCCCTCGGCCCGGTCATGGTGCTTCAACCCGTTCGAGATCAGGTTCTGCAACACCACCAGAATCGGTGTGCGATGGGTTCGCAGCAGAGGCATCTCGCCTTCGCACTCCACCACGAAACTCGGCGGCGGAGACAGCACCGCGACCACGTCGCGCACCACCTCCGCGATATCGACCGGTTCGAAACTGACCCGCGATTTGCCGATCCGCGCGTACGCCAGCAACCCGTCGAGCAGCGTCTGCAGCCGCACCACCCGGCCGCGTAACAATTTCAGGTTGTCGATGGTTTCGGTACTCGCCGTCACCTCGATATCCTCGGCGATCCACTCCACCAGATGCGAGATCGCCCGCAACGGCGCTTTCAGATCATGCGAGGCGACGTAAGCGAATTCCTCCAGGTCGGCGTTCGACCTGGCCAGTTCCAGCCGCTGCTGTTCCCGTTCGTACTCGATTCGCCGCCGCGCCGTAATATCGACGATGCTGGCCAGCACCGTTGGGCGGACGTCCTGATCGACGGGATTGAGACCAATCTCCAGCGGAAATTCCGTCCCGTCCTTTCGCAACCCATAAAGATCCTGCCCCTCGCCCATCGCGCGGGAGCACTGGTCGGCGAAGAATCCGTCGCGCAAGGCGACGTGCCCGCCACGAAACCGCTCGGGCATCAGGACCTCCAGCGGACGGTCCAGCAACTCCTCCCGGTCATAGCCAAACATGCGCTCGGCCTGGCGGTTCACCATTTCGATCAGGCCCCCTGGGCCGGCGACCACCAGGGCGATCGTCGAGGACTCGACCACGCGCGCGAAGCGGTCTTCGAGCGGCCGGGCCGCCCTATGGTCATCCGTCAGGCACACCTCGCCGGTGTCATCCTTCTCCTGGATCATACGATATCTCCTCCGGCGGCATGACCTGTGTTTTGCCAGAGCGGGGTTAACGAGACGTAAAGGCCGCGCGATCACGTTTCGCTTCGACGCCGGCTGGCTTTAAGTTTTTCTTAAGGTTCCGCCGCTAAAGCCAGGCCGAGGCGCCACGTTCGCGGTGCTCGCCAGACTCATTCGCCTGATGCTGTCCCGGGAGGTGACCCAACATGGGCCAATCCGATCGAACCTATCGCTTATTGATCGTCGATGATGACGAGACCGACAGGAAACTCTACCGCTGGCTGCTGGCCCGTCAGGCGCCCGGCGCGTTCGAGATCGCGCACGCTGTCGATGGCGCGACCGGCATCGCCATGCTGCGCGCGCAAAACTTCGATTGCGTACTCCTGGACTTCAGCCTGCCCGACGTCACCGGCCTGGAATTCCTCGCGGAGGCCGTGATCGATGGCGAACTGCCCTGCGCCGTCGTGCTGATCACCGGACATGGCAACGAAACCATCGCGGTCGAGGCGATGAAACTCGGCGTGCAGGATTATCTGGTGAAGGATCACGTGAACGAGGGCCGGCTCTGGCGCGCCATTGTCCGCGCCGTGTCGCAACGCGAATTGCGCGAACGCCTCGCCCAATCGTTGCGCGCGCTGACCGCGGCGAACGCGACGTTGGAGCGGGAAGTCGCGTCCCGCGAAGCCACCGAGGCCGAGCTACGCGCCGCGAAAGCCGCCGCCGAACAGGTCGATCAGGCGAAAACCCGCCTCGTCGCCGTGGTCGCGCACGCGATCCGCACGCCCCTCAACGGCATCATCGACGACGCCGAACACCTGCGCCGCGAGGGCGGCCTGACGCCCGGCCAGGATAACAGAGTCGCCGCTATCATGCGCTTCAGCCAACACCTCTCCGGCTTGCTGGAACGCGGCCTGGATTTCGCCCGGATCGAGTCCGGCGACATGGCGTTGAACGGGGATTAGGCGGGCGAGCGTCGGAGTGGGGGAGGCGCCGGGGTTTCACCCCGGACCCCACGAGGGGCGCTGCCCCTCCAACCCACCAATGGATAGAGTCCAGAGGGCCTCGCCCGGAGCCTGCCCTCGGGCTTGACCCGAAGGGTGGGGTCAAGGGGCAAAGCCCTGGCGGGTTCGAAAAGCCTGCCCCGGGCTTGACCCAGGGACGGAGCCCTCGCGCTTCCCCCACTCAGGCGATCGCCCGCTCAATCGCCGCGTTCAGTGCCCTGACGCCCGCCCCCGGTCCGCTCGGGTGGTTCCAGACGCAGCCGACCACCGCCAGGAAGTCGGTGCCCGCCCGCACCAGCGGACCGCAGTTCTCCGCGGTGATGCCGCCGATGGCACAGCTCGGCAGTTCCATCATGTCAGACCACCACTGGAGGATTTCGGGATCCACCAGGTTCGTCACGTCCTTTGTGGTGGACGGGAAGAACGCGCCGAACGCCACGTAATCCGCGCCGTCCTCCCCGGCCTGCATCGCCAGGTCGCGGCTGCCTTTGCAGGTCACGCCCAGTTGCCGGGCTGGCCCGATCAACGCCCGGGCCTGCCGCGCCGGCATATCATCTTGCCCGACATGCACGCCGTCGCACCCGGTCGGCACCACCAGATCAGCGCGGTCATTGAGCAGGAACGCCACGTCGCGCAATTGAGTCACCGGACGCAGCACGTCGATCGCGCGGCGCCACGTATCGTCATCGACGTCCTTCAGGCGTAACTGCACCGCCGCCACGTCCCCGGCGTCCAGCGCTTCGGCGAGGCTATCGGCGAACGTGATGGGTTCCAGCGCCGGCGGGGTGATCAGGTAGATCCGGCAACCATCCCGGCCAGCCACCCCCTTGGCCCGCTCCGCCGACGCCACCATCAATCGCCGTTCTTGTAAATGTCGATAATTTTGTTCAACATCTCCAGCGCCTTTTCCTTCGGCCGCTGGAACGTGTTGCGTCCGATGATCGACCCATTGGCACCGCCGTCGCGAATGCCGCGCACTTCCTCATAGACGCCATCAAGGTCTTTCGCCTCGCCGCCCGAGAACACGACGATCCGCTTGCCCGCGAACGACGCCTGCATCACGTGCGCCACGCGTTTCGCCATGGTGGAGCCGTCGAACCCCTCATAGCTTTTCTTCGCGGCTTCCAGGCTGACAACGGCGGTCGGCGGTTTCACCTTGATGATGTTGGCGCCCAGCAGAGCCGCCATCTGCGCGGCGTAGGCGCAAATATCGACAGCGGTTTCCGCGGCCTTGTCCAGGTTAGGCCCGCGCGGGTAGCTCCAGACCACCACGGCGAGGCCGGAATCCTTCGCTTCCAAGGTCAGCTCCCGCAGCTCTTCCATTTGCGCGAACGCGAATTCGCTGCCGGGGTAAATCGTGAAGCCGATCGCGGCGCAACCCAGCCGCAGCGCGTCCTTCACGCCGGCGGTCACCGCCTGATCCTTGTTGGTCGCCAGGCTGTTGGAACTGTTACACTTCAGAATCGTCGGAATTTGTCCCGCGAACGTATCGGCGCCCTGCGCGATCATGCCCAACGGCGCGGCATAGGCGTTCAGTCCCGCCTCGATCGCCAGTTGATAGTGGTAGTGCGGATCGTACGCCGCCGGATTGGGCGCGAAGCTGCGCGCCGGACCGTGCTCGAAACCCTGATCGACCGGCAGGATCACCATCTTGCCCGTCCCGCCGAGCTTCCCGGTGCTGAGGATCCGCGCCAGATTGGCCTTCACGCCAGGCGAGTCGCCTTCATACCAATCGAGGATTTTTTTCACTTTTTGGGTTACGCGCATGATGGCTGTCCCTTTCCTGGAGGCGTCTGCCTGAATCGTCTGTCAATGCGGCCACAACTAGCCTGGCCCCGGCCGTTTGTCACCGTTTCGTGTCGGGTCCGGTGTCCCCGCGAACCGCCCCAGACTTTGTCGGACCCCTTGGGGGCTTCGTCGGACCCTCCGGCGGCTTCGCCGAACCCGCCGGATGCTTCGCCCGATCCGCCGCTGGCTTTACTCGAGAGTTGGTTACCGCCGGGTTAGCGGGTGGCGCCGAGGTCAAAACGAATCCGCCGGCCGCTTCAGCGATGGCGGCGACGGAGTCCCGGCCGGGTGCGTCAGGCCACAGCACCAGCCGCGGAAGCCCGATCCGCAACGCCGCCAGCGCCTGGCCGGTTCCGTCGGCGCAGTCCAGAATGTCGATGCACGGGACGCCCGGATTGGTGTCTCGCGCGGCCTCGACCAACGCAAGCCACCAGCCACAGCCTGCGTATAACGCCGCGCCGGGGGCCGAAAGCAAGGTCACGCCGTGGCCCTCGGCCGCGCCCCACTCCAGCGCCGCGACCGCGTCGGACAGCCCATGCACGATGACGGCCGGGTAAAGTTCCATGGCCCCTGTTCAAACACTGTCCTTGACGTTCGAACAACCGCCAGGTTCATTCGCCTTCGTATCTGGACTGGAATCGCCATGGCGAAGCAGACGACCGACGGCATCGACCCCGACGACCCGGACGCGCTGGACGCCATGGCCGACCGTTTGGAGGCGGCGCTCGACCGCATTGGCCGCCATTTGGACACGCCGCGGCCGGTCATGGTGCCGCCTCGCATCGCGGGGCCTCGGGCCGCCACCGCGGCGGAGGAACTCAGAACGGCCGAGCTGGCGGCACGGCTGGATGGATTGATCGCACGACTGCGCGGCGCATTGGGCGAGCCCTCCGGCCGGCCGGAACATTGAACCGCGGCGGATGGATCCCTCACGGGAACCGCCGCCGCTGACTGAACAGGGAAGGAAGGCGCGAGATGGCGCAGGTTTCACTCCAGATCAACGGATACGGCTATATCCTCGGTTGCGCCGATGGCGAGGAGGAGCATCTGCGCGCCCTGGCCGCCGACCTAGACCGGCGGATCGATGAGATCAAGGCGTCCACCGGCCCGACCGGGGAGGCGCGGATGCTGCTGATGGCCGCTCTGGTGTTGTCCGACGAACTGCACGACCTGCGCGGCCGGCGCGACGGCGCCGCGCCCGCGCCGGCCTCCGCCGCCGGGAACCCAGAGGTGAAAATCGGCCGCCGCCTGCGCGGGATCACCAGGAAGGCCGAGGCCATCGCCGCCTCCGCCGACGCGTTGCCGCTGTCACCAACGGTTGACTCCGCGCCGGACCCGGCGCCCGCGCCCGTTACCGAGCCGGAACAGCCTCGTTCGGGCGCGGAACAGGTTGCCGCGCCCCCTGAACATCCCTAGATAGGGAGGGCGGGGCTGCCGGGTGCGTCAGGTCATACATCCCCAGGGCCAGTAAGCATCTCCCTCGGGAACTGGCTCTGCCGGGATCTTGGTCTCGGTATCTGGTGCCCACCTGCACACGCAGGCTCTGGGAGGATGAAGTACCAACGGCCATGGCGGCTCCGCACGGTTCTTCTTCCCTCGACGACATCAAGCGGGCGATGCGCGCCGAGCGTCTGGCCGCCCGCGCCGGCGACCCGGTTTCGGCTGGCGAAGCTCTGACGGCGTTGGTGCTGCGCGACATCCCTCCGCCGGACGGGGCGGTCGTCTCCGGCTTCTGGCCGTTGGACGGCGAAATCGACATCCGCCCGTTGCTGCATGCGTTGCACGCGCGTGGCCACACCATCGTCCTGCCGGTCACCCCGCGGCGCGGCCTGCCGCTGACCTTCCGCGCCTGGCATCCTGGCGACGTGCTGCTGCCGGAACGTTTCGGCACCATGCGCCCGACCGGCGAGGAACGCCGCCCGGATTTCCTGCTGGTCCCGTTGCTCGCCTTCGACCGTCGCGGCGGCCGCCTGGGCTATGGCGCCGGCTACTACGACCGCACCCTCTCGCTCCTTTCCCCCCGCTTCACACTGGGCTGCGCCTTCGCCGCGCAAGACGTGCCCGAGGTGCCGATGGGACCCACCGACGTGCGTCTGGACGCGGTGGCGACGGAGCAGGAAATCATCCCATGCTCGTCGCGCTGATCCTGGCCACGATCGTCGATCTGGCGCTGGCCGTCCTGCTGATCGCGGTATCGGGATTCATCTTCGGCGATGGGCCGGAAGGCATGAAGGGCGAGTTCTGGGCCGCGTCGTCCTGGTGGCTCAGCTTCGCCGCTTGTCTCGCGGGACCGGTCGCGGGGTTCGTCGCGCGGCGGTCCCGCCGGCCGGGTCTTGGAGCGCTGATCACCTGGCGTGTTCCCGCCGTCGGCCTTTGCGTCATGGCGCTATGACGCGCCTGTTATCCCGGGAGCCCGTCGGCTCGCCGCCTTGGGCGACGGCCGGCGATAAGCGGGTCGTCTGACGAACCATCGCATATCGTCGTCTCCGGGCGTTTATCGTCATCCCCGGGTCGAGCCCCGAGATGACGTCGCGGCGTACGGCGATGGGTCAATCTTTGGGGCGGTTGGTCTTGCCCCGGACCAGCGAGCTTCCCGGGACGCATGCGCGGCGACCAGACCGCGAGCCCGCTCCAGCGCCTCCCCCGCGATCGCCAACGGCGCGACCCCGCGGGTTTCCCACGCCAGCGCGGTCTCCGACGCGACCCGGCGCGCGAAGTCCGGGAACAGCCGGATGAGCTTGCCATCCTCCTGGAAATTCCCGCGGTCCGCCGAGCTCAGAAAACTCTCGACGGGCAATTCTTCCGCCAGGATCACGGCATGCTCGGGCAGTTCCACGTGAAAATACGCCACCTGGTCCCGCCTGACCTGGGTGATGCTGTCGCCGTTGATCAGCAGTTTCACCGGCACCAGCACGCCGGCGACGAACACCGCGTGATCGGGGGACAGGTAAAGATCGCGCACCGGGCCATTGTCGCCGAACGCTCCGGCGCTGATCAGGACCGGCCACACCGTCTCCGGAGCCGGATGCCGCTTGCAGTTCACCGTTCGTTGGCCAATCCAAACGATCGGTTCATTCGCTCCATCGATCGTGATCGCACGATCGCCAACGCGCATGTTCTCGACCGCCACCCACTCCGTCGCGGTCCGGATCCGGGTGCCTTCCGCGAAGCACGCGACCGCCTGAACGGTGTTCCCGTTGACGATGGTGAAGCCGCCCGCGCTGATCGCGGAGCCGAAGATGATGCTGTCGATCCCGCCCGCTCCGGCGCCGGTTCCGGCATCCGAAAACGTCAATGTGTCGCCGTTGCTGACGCCCAGGCCAGATAGCGTGCCGCCGGTGATGACAAACGAATCCCCCGTCTTCCACGTCGCGACCGTTCCGGCGAAGCCCGCGATGTCGTCCAACTGAAGCACGCCGGTGCTGTCCTGAAACACCAGGTCGATCACGCTATTATTGACCGAATACGTTCCGGCTGGCGTCAGATTGTCGATGAACGTCGTGGTCGCGACGTTCAGCACCGCGCCCGTCAGCTCGATGGTATCGTGTGTGCCGATCTGCAGAATTCCCGGCCCGTTGATCGAAACGGAGCCGTTGATGGTGGCAGTTCCCCCACCGACCACCGTGCCCTGCACCACCTCGGTTTCCTTGCCGGATTTGCTGCCGTTCGAAAGAATGGTGCCTTCGAGCAGGATGAACTGCGAGGAGACGGTGCCGAAGCCGCCGGTCGTGCTGCCGCCGTTCTCAATAAACACCGTCGGATCGAGCAGCCCACCTTCCAGCACCACCCCGCCTTGCAGGTTGATCACCGACGCGTTCACCACCGCCCCTGGGCCGACGGTCAGATCGCCGGTGCCCAGAGCGGTGCCGACGTTCAGCGCGCCGGACAGCTGGATGACACTGCCCGCCCCTGACACCACCACCGCGCCGGAACTGTCGCCTTGTGAGCCGATCGTCAGGCTCGCGGCCGCGAACGTCGCGCCATTGAGCACCGACAGCACGCCGGACCCATCGTCGGCGACGGTCGCGGCGCCGCCCACGGTCAGGCTCGTCGCCGCGCCTGACACGCTGACCTGGCCGGCGGCGGCGGCGGAGACTCCCGCGTCCAGCGCATCGGTGCTGACCGTCGCGCCGCCGGTGACCGACAGCCCGCCAATGCCGCCCAGACCCACGACCAGCGAGCCCCCGACCTGGAGGGTGGAGCCGAAGCCCGTCACATCCACCGACGAACCCGAAGCCGAGGAAATGTTGGCGACCACGAGCCCATCCTCGCCGGTGAACGGCGTGGTGACGACGGTGCCTCCCGCCTCGACCTCCAGGCTGCCCACGCCCGAGTTGCCGACCAGGAACCGGCCCGCGTTGGACAACAGCGATCTCGCGCCAGTGACGAGGACATCCCCCGACAGACCGTTCGTCTGCGTGATCTGTAGCCCGGACATCGACTGCGCGCTGCCGCTGCTGACCAGCGAACCCTGGTTTTCCACCACCAGCCGCCCGTCGCCGGTGTCGGCGACTTCCAGCAGGACGGCGGCGTTGGTCACCGTCCCATCCACCGTCAACTCGCCGTTCAGGGCGAGGCTTCCCTGATCCAGCAGCGCGGCGCCGGCGGCGAGACTGTTCTGCCCTTGGAACGACCACAAGGCGGCGGGATCGACCACGACCGAGGCGAAATTGGCGAACTGCGCGCCAAG
>Ga0182030_10002939_pt1 | contig 36259 bp, 34 predicted proteins | sample 812S3MmetaG_FD_121299 | JGI IMG/M metagenome (GOLD analysis project Ga0182030, IMG submission 121299) | Permafrost microbial communities from Stordalen Mire, Sweden - 812S3M metaG (Illumina Assembly) | ecosystem: Environmental > Terrestrial > Soil > Wetlands > Permafrost | place: Sweden...
CTTACGTGGCGGAAAGACAACCCCTGTCGCATTTGCTATGCAAACCGTTATGCGGAAGCCAAGCCACTCACGTAAATGGCTTTGATTAGAAGCTTCTAGCAACGGTCATAGACCGCCGCTACATCAGATGTGGATCGGTTTGCCTTCGCCGGCGAGCGCGGCCTCATGGACCATCTCGGCGAGGGTCGGGTGCGCGTGGATCATCGAGATCAGTTCGTCGGTCGTGGCTTCGAGCGTGACGGCCAAGCCCAGCTCGGCGATGAGTTCCGTCGCGTCCGCGCCAATGATGTGCGCGCCGAGGATTTCGCCGTGCGGTTCACCGAGGATGAGCTTCACGAAACCCTCGGAATCGCCCGCCGCGACCGCCTTGCCGCTGGCCTTATAGGGGAACTTGCCAACCTTGAATTTGAGGCCCTTTTCCTTGGCGGCCTTTTCGGTCACGCCGATGCTGGCGACTTGCGGCTGGCAGTAGGTGCAACCGGGGAACACAGTCACCTTATGCGGCTTCTTGCCGGGGACGAATAGACCTTCCACGGCCTCGATGGCCTCGTGCGACGCGACGTGCGCGAGCCAGGGCGGCCCGATGATATCGCCCGCGCCGTAGATGCCCTTGACGGAGGTCTCGTAGCGGTCGTTGGTTTTGAGATAGCCGCGATCCAGTTCAAGCTTGAGGCCCGGTCCGAGCAAGCCGTCGAGATTCGCCTCGACGCCGATGGCGATGAGCAGATGGTCCGCCTCGAAGGTCTTGCCGCCCGCGACGGTGAGCTTGACGCCCTTGGCGCCGACTTCGGTCTTGTCAACCTTGGTGTCGGTGAAAATTTCGATGCCGCTCCTGGTAAAACTCCGCTTGAGCAGTTCCGCGACTTCGCCGTCCTCGACGGGCAAAATCTGCGGCAACATTTCGAGGATCGTGACCTTCGATCCAAACGCGTTGAAGAAATAAGCGAACTCGCAACCGATGGCGCCGGCCCCGAGGATGATGACCGACTTGGGCAGCGTCGTGATCGCCAGCGCCTCGCGGCTGGTCAGGACTTTTTGGCCGTCGACTTTGATGCCGGGCAAGGCCTTCGCCTTCGCGCCGGTGCAAATGAGAATCGCCTTGCCGGTGAGCGTCTGCGTCTTGCCGTCCGCGCCGGTGACGATGACTTTCTTGTCGGGCTGGATCTGCGCTTTGCCGACGACGTAATCGACCTTCTTGGTCTTGAAAAGATACTCGATGCCTTTGGCCATCTGGTCGGCAACGCTGCGGCTGCGCCCCATGATCTTGACGAAATCGAATTTTACTTCGCCCGTAAGCGACAGGCCGTAATCGCCCACATGCCCGAGAAGCTGTTTGACCTCGGCGCTCTTGAGCAGGGTCTTGGTCGGGATGCAGCCCCAGTTGAGGCAGGTGCCGCCGGCGCGTTCCATCTCGACGCACACCACTTTTTTTCCGAGCTGGGCCGCGCGGATCGCACCGACATAACCCGCCGGGCCGCCACCAATGATAATGAGGTCGTAGTCCATAAAGCATTTACCCTAACACAAGTTTCGTGCCAGAAAACACCCCAAAAGGTACGGCGAACATTTTTTGCCAGGTACAAGCGTGAAAGCAGGACGAAGAACCACGCTAAAGTTCAATAAATCTCCCGCTGAATCACAGACGTCCCGGCCAGGTAATCGTGGATGCATCTGTCGTCATAAAAAATGACCAGCGCATCGATGATCGCGTAGAGAATCACCCCATCCGTGACATCGGGCGGCATCCGGGTAAACAGGCATAAGGGTATCAGCCAAAAAAAACCGTGGGTCGCCAGGCGGATGGCATTTCCCACGAATCCGCGCTTCTCAAGGGTGTCGATATCGACAAAGCGAAGCCCAAAAAAATTCTTACCGACGCTTCGCCCCAGAAACGACAGCACGACTTGCATGATGATGAGCGCGATATAGTAAACACCAACACAGAAAAGAAACGGAGCTGTTTCATTCGTATCGGCGTCGGGGACAAACCAGCCGAAAAAAAAGACGAATATGGCCGGAGCCAGAACCAGCAAAAGGTCGATCGATGCCGCCACCATGCGCAGGAACCTGACTTTATGCATGAACCGGAATTTATAGGCCAGGTCATCGTCCCCGTCGTTGGAGAATCGCACCGGCGCAGTCGTCGGGGGCCCGAGTGGAACCGCCGCCGGCCCGAGCACCGGATGTTCACGCAGCGGACGCCAGTCACTCATGCCTTCCATCCAGAAAAAATTTTCGCGGGTCAGAAGCCCGCGATGCAGCAGATCGCGAACATGCCCTTCGTCAGAGGCCTCTTGCCGACCATCATTCATCAAGACATAAATGGTGCTCATAATCAGGGAGAGCGTCCCGCTGGCGCCGGAGCGTCATGGCGCAATGCCGTATTTGATTTGATTAGCAAAAAACCCGCCCGAGTCGAACGCAAACATCCCGCCTTGAGGAAGGACGAGAGAAGAGGACAAAAAAAGCGCGGGCTGATCCCGCGGACGGCAGGTTGCCCGCGCTTTTTTTTAGGACCGTCGCACGGAGTGCGACGGTTACCTTTACTTCGTCTTTTTGGCTGCGTCGCCGGGACGGTAATCTTCCTCGGCGCGGTCGAAGGCGGCTTCCATCGAGCTGAGCTCTTCGCCCGGCTTGAGTGCCTCGTAGTTTTCCTTCTCACGTTCGATCTGTTCCGGCGTGTAGTCGGCGGCCTTGATGGAGAGACCGATGCGGCGCTCCGTCTTGTCGACCTTGATGACGCGGGCCGAAACTTCCTGGCCGATCTTGAGCACTTCCTTGACCTTCTCGACGCGATCGTTGCTGATCTGCGAGATGTGCACCAGGCCGTCGATTTCGTCAGCGAGCTGGATGAAGGCGCCGAAGCTGGCCACCTTGCTGACCTTGCCGGTGACGAGATCGCCAATCTTGTAGCGGGCCTCGATCGACTTCCACGGATCGTCGGAGAGATGTTTCAAGCTGAGCGAAATACGCTGATTGGCCTTGTCAATCTCGAGCACCTCGGCTTCGATCTCGTCGCCCTTCTTCAGCATTTCGGAAGGATGATTGATCTTGCGGGTCCAGGAGAGATCGGAAACGTGGATCATGCCGTCGATGCCCTCTTCGAGTTCCACGAACGCGCCGTAGGCGGTCAGGTTGCGCACCTTGCCCTTGACGCGGGTGCCGGTCGGGTACTTGCCCGTGACGACTTCCCATGGGTTGGTGTCGAGTTGGCGCACGCTGAGGGAGACCTTCTGGTCTTCCTTGCTGACGCCGAGCACGACCGCTTCGATTTCCTGGCCCTGGGTCAGCACATCGGCGGGACGCGCGATGCGTTTGGTCCAGGAGAGCTCGGAAACGTGGACGAGGCCTTCGATGCCCGGCTCCAGTTCCACAAACGCGCCGTAAGGCACGAGGTTGGTGACCTTGCCCTTGACCTTCATATTCACCGGGTACTTCTCGGCGATCTGGTCCCAGGGATTCATGGTCTTCTGCTTCAAGCCGAGGGAAACGCGTTCCTTTTCGCGATCGATATCGAGCACGAGGACTTCGATTTCCTGGCCCACCTTGAGCATTTCGCCCGGGTGATTGAGGCGGCTCCAGCTCATGTCGGTGATGTGAAGCAGGCCGTCGAGGCCGTCGAGGTCGATGAACGCACCGAAGTCGGTGATGTTCTTGACCGTGCCCTTGACCGTACCGCCCTTTTCGATGCCGCCGAGCAGCTTCGAGCGCTTGTCGGCGCGTTCGGCTTCAATCAATTCGCGACGGGAGAGAACGACGTTCTTGCGCTCTTCGTTGAGTTTGACGATCTTGCATTCGAGGGTCTTACCTTCGTAAATGCGCAGGTCCTTGGGCGCGATGATGTCGACTTGCGAGCCGGGCAGGAATGCCTCGACGCCGACGTTGAGCATGAGCCCGCCCTTAACCACGGCCTTGACCTTGCCGGTGATGAGTCCGCCGTTATTGAAAATCTGGACGATCTTTTCCCAGTTCTGCTTCTGCGCGGCCTTTTCCTTGGAGAGGACGACCATGCCTTCATCGTTCTCGAGGCGTTCGAGCAACACTTCGACTTCGCTGCCGACTTCGAGCGGTTCGCTGTCTTCGAATTCGCTCAGGCTGACGACGCCCTCCGACTTGTAGCCGATGTCGATGAGGACTTCGTTGGTACGTTTTTGCAGGACGCGTCCCTTGACGATACTGCCTTCGGAAAACGACTTCATCGTTTTCCCTAACAATTCTTGCATGGATGAGCTCATGGGATTTTAAAGGGCGCCGGTTGGATGTGGCGCCGGGGGGGGCACTGGAATGTACCGGTATAGTTTGGTACCAGCCGGTAAAGCTGTACTATCGACTGATCTAAAGACAACAAAACCGCCTTAACCTAGGCGGAATAGGGTTAAAGGTTGCCTCTGCGCCGCCCCGCCAAAGCCGGGCTATTAAACGCAGTCAAATAGTAGACCTTAAAACGCCAGAGGAGGCAAGCAGATAAGTTGAGTTGAGTACATTTTACTCCAAGCCTAGGCTATGTTTGGAATGAAATATGCCAACGGTATTTTCTTCGGTTGTTTTCTCAACTTCGCTTTCCCGGCTTTCGCGTCTACGTTTATTATTAATTACGGTCACTATGAACTTACCGCCTTGCCTTGGGTGATCGACATTTCGGCGGATAAAGTAGTAGTGGCCCATGTGACAGTTGAAGACATAAGGTTGGCGGGCTCCTCGCCAACCACCGGAAAATCGCCCGCTGGCCGAATCACCACGATGGTGGCTCCAAACTGGAACCCCCATTCAGGCTGGTTTCTCTTCGTGGAAAATTCCAACAAGGTTTGGGTTTATAATGGCGCCGGTGATTTGCTCTTCGATAAGATGACGGCCAAGGGCAGGCTGATGGCAGAATTCGAAGGTTCTTTTGATACCCTCCCCGAAATTCCCCCGGTCGAAGTCATAAATCGGCTGCCTCCGAACATGCAGAAAGCACTGATCACGAAATTTTCATCGAAACATTAGGACTTGTCTCTCGCCTTCGTTTGTCCTACTGAACTCACATGAGCCTAAATGAGAATGTATCATCCGTGATGAAGGGACCAATCGGTTTTGTCGGCGAGTTCAAGCAGTTCATCTCGCGGGGCAACGTCGTCGACCTTGCGGTCGGCGTGATCATCGGCGGCGCGTTCGGCGCGATCATCAGTTCGCTGGTGAAGGATGTGGTGATGCCGCCAATTAGTTACGTCATGAGCGGCGTCGACGTGAGTTCGTGGAAACTCCCCCTCGTGCCCGATGTCGTCGATGCGGCCGGAAAAGTGACTAAAGCTGGCGTTTATGTTACCTACGGCAACTTCCTTCAGGCCTCGTTGAATTTTCTCATCATCGCCTTCGTCATTTTTCTCCTCGTCAAAGGCATCAACAGCCTCAAGCGCCAGGAAGCGGCCAAGCCCGCCGAGCCGCCTGCGCCAACCGCGCAGGAAAAGTTGCTGATGGAAATCCGCGATTTGCTGGCGAAGAAATAAAGGCAGGTTTCGCACAGAGGACTGAAGAGGGGGGACAGAGGGAAGACAGGTGATTTTTCTGGAGGGGCGGCGCCAGACGAGTCTGCCATCCTGACCCTGACTTTTCCCGCCTCACACAAATTCGTTCCGGCTTCGAACTTAATCAGGGTCAGGACGGAGTCTGACCCTCCAAGTAGAAATAAAGCTCACTTGCAGGCATTGCCTTTTCTCTGCCTTTACCTCTTCAGTCCTCTGTGCGAAACCCGCATCCCTCCGGCGGGCATGACGGCGCAGGAAAGCTGTGCTAAACCCATGCGGTGAAAGTTAAGCCATTTCGCGCTCCGCATATCCTCGTTGCCACCGGGGCGCAGGGGCGCACCATCCTGCGCGGATGCTGGTTTCTTTTTCGCACGCGGAAACTTCTGGCGCTGGGCGTGTTCGCGGGGGCATTGGCGCTCGGCGCGCTGGTCTGGCCTTACGATCAGGCCCTGCTTACAGCACTTCACTTTTGGACACCTGAGCAGGAAAGCACAGCTCGCCGGATCGCCTGGTTCCTCGGCACCTGGGGCGATTACCTGACCTACAACGTACCGCTGTCCCTGGCCATCTGGCTTTACGGCGTGGCGACAAAAAGCAGCGCGTGGCGGCGCCTCGCGGTGATCTGCTTTCTCGGCGCGACACTGGCCGGGCTCTTCGATGATTTTTTTCGCCTGACTCTTGGCCGGCCCCGCCCCGACGCCCACATGCCCGACGGCTTTTACGGCATCACCTATGCCTTCCGGGGCGGGTTCCAGAGCTTTCCTTCCGGCCATGCCGCCGCGGTTTTCGGCACTGCCGCCGCGCTGCTCATGACCGACCTTCCGCTCGGCCTCATCACCACCGTGTTCGCGATCGGCGTCGTCTGGGCCCGGATGGAGCTGGAGCGCCACTATCCCTCCGATGTCCTCGTCGGCTCCATCATCGGCATATATTTCGGACTGCTGGTCGGCTTCGGGGCAAAGCTGCGCCTCCCGCATCCGGAGGGGTAACGGTCGACCTCCGTGCGACGGACCAACGCAAGGGACTGCACCGGTTACCTGGCAGGCGGTGCATCTATATCAACCGAAAATGTTCTGCTAATTTCCGGCGGCGATACCATCTTTGACCTCACCAATGGCGTTATCAATAATGGCGATAGCCTTGACGCGATGGCCACCCTTATCGTCCAAGGCCACTTCGAGTTGATGCCGCGCCGCCCGCAGATGATCCAGCGCGCTATACATGTGGGGTTGATTGGCGGCCTGCGCATTCTGGATAAGAACGCCGCCGGCAGCCATGACTCCGACGGCGAAGGCGAGAACTAGATGAGCGATGTTGATTTTCATACCCGGAACTTCAGGCCGAAAAATCACGAATGCAAGTGCCCAGCCCATTTTTTGTGACTTTTTGAAGGAAAAATGAGATAGTAGCACCATCGTCATGGCCCTCCTTTTGACCTACTACTATCCTCACATCATGGCGCTGGTTTTCCTGGCTTTCATATTTTCGACGCCTGTTCCCGCGAAAGGCCGCTTCTTTTTGCGCGCCCTGGTTGCGCTCCTGATCGTTACCTTTCTGGCGCACATCAATCGCACGTTCGATCTTTGGCCGGCGCACCGCTATTTTCCCAGCGGTCACATGACCTTTTGCCTCGGCGTGGCCCTGTCGCTCGGCATGTTGCGACCCTGGACCCTGGCCGTCACTCTTCCGCTTCTTGTCCCCTTCGGCGTGGCTTTGGTCGCCCTTCATTGTCACGATTCCTTGGATGTCCTGGGCGCTGTCCCGCTCGTGCTGGGTGTTTATGGAATCGTCCATTGGGCGTGGAACATGTCCCCATCCTCGCCTCCTCTCGACAGAGCGACCGTTTCTAACTAGCCTTTGAGAAATGCTCTTCGGCCTCCCGGATACGCGCAACCCGCGCCTGCAATTGCTCAAGAATGTCGTGCTGTTCAAGGACCTCTCCATGCGCGATCTCGCCATGGTCGACAGTCTCATGCACGCGCGCAAATATATCGCGGACGAAGTGATCTTCGACGAGGGCGAGGAAGGCCAGGGCCTTTTTATTGTCCTGAGCGGGCGCGTGAAAATCGTGCTTCCGACCAACGTGAATACGGCCTTGATCGAGTTGGGGCCGGGCGCGTTCTTTGGCGAAGTGGCGCTGCTCGACCAAAGCGTTCGCACCGCCCAAGCCCGCGCGATTGAAGACACGCAGATCGTCGTCTTGTTTCGCACCGATTTTTATTCCCTGCTCAAGACCCATGCGGGTATCGCCTCGCCCATTTCCTTTCAACTGGCGAAGGTGCTCGCGGCGCGGCTCCGCCAGGCGGTTGTCAGCGCTGAACAACAACACCAAGCCACGTAGAGATTGGTCTCGCCATGAATCGCGCGCTCACCTCCGGCCCCATCGTCTGGCTCGGAATTATCATCACCACCTGCCTGCTGCTGGTTCTTTTCCAGACGGTGCTGTGGCTGGTCATGCCGATTCTGCTGGCCGTGGTCGCTTACTATATGCTTTCGCCACTGGTGAATCTGGCCATTGCGCGTGGGCTCACCCGCGCCCGCGCCGTTCTCATCGTCACCGTGCTCATGAGCGTCATTCTGGTCGCCGTCGGTTTCAGCGTCGCGCCGAGGGTCGAGGCGCTCACCAACAATTTGCCTAATAACATTGAGAAATACGCCAAGACCGGTTCTCATCTCATCGATAATGCCACGCAGACGCTTTACAAATATTTTCCCTTTCTGGAACACAAGGCGGTCGCTCCGAAATCCGCCACTCCCGTCCACAATAATCTCGGTTTTGTGAGCAGCGAAGTCGTACCAGCGCCGACTCCGCCCACGGTCGCACCGACCGAGGACCTGGAGAGTGACGTCGCCAAGTGGCAGGCCGAAAATTCGGGTGATATTTTCAAGGAACTACTCCAGTGGATACCGTCGCTCTTTCTAGTGCCCTACTTCACCTATTTTTTCCTGCTCGAAGGCCCCCGCTTCAAGCGCTTTCTCGTGCGGGCCATTCCGAACGCTTTTTTTGAAAAGACGCTCTATCTTTTTTACCGGGTCGAGGACCAGTTGCGCCGCTATTTCCGGGGTTTGCTGGCGCTGACCGCGCTCGATGCCATTTGCCTCGGCAGCGGCCTTTGGTTTCTCGGCCTCAACGCGCCATTTTTTCTCGCCGCCCTGGCCGCCGTCATGGCCTGGCTCCCTTATCTCGGTTCCATCTCGGGAGGCTTGCTTGTAGTCCTGGTGGCCGCCAGCGATTTTCCCGGCAATACGTGGCTTCCGTATGAAGTCGTGGGGCTTTTCATCGGGGTGCGGCTGCTCGACGATTTTATTTTCATGCCGCTGACCGTCGGGCGCAGCCTGCACATGCATCCGCTGGTCACGGTGCTGATGATCCTGCTGGGCGGCGCGGTGGCGGGCATCGCCGGCCTGCTGCTCGTCATGCCGGTGCTGGGTGTCGTTATGGTCGCAGGGCAGATCATCGGCGAACTGATGACCGACGAGCGCATCCTGGCCCGTTTTGTCCACAGCCTGCAACTGCGTTGGCGCCGCGCCCGGTTGGACCTCCGGGTTGACTGATAAGAACGTGCGCGCGGCGGCAAGGTGCGCTAATTTTTCTTCGCATGGATAAATCCGAGATCACCGACATCCTCGAGGAGATCGCCGTCCTCCTGGAGTTGAAGGGCGAGAATCCGTTCAAAGCCCGCGCCTACACAAACGCCGCGCGCACGCTCGATAATTACGAGGGGGATATTGCTCAACTTGTCGCCGAGGACCGCATCGAAGAGCTCCCCGGCATCGGCGAAGCTCTGCATCAAAAAATCACCGAATTGGTCAAGACCGGCCACCTCAAGTATTACGAAGACCTGCGCGCCTCAATCCCCGAGGGCCTGCTGGCGATGATGGACATCCCGGCGCTCGGCCCGAAAAAAATCAAAGTGCTGCACGAGAAGCTCGGCATTACAAGCGTTGCGGAACTCGAAGCGGCCTGCCAGGCGCATCGCGTCCAGGCATTGCCCGGCTTCGGCGCCAAGACGGAAGAAAAGCTTCTCGCGGGCATCGCCCAGGCACGCGATTACTCCGCTCTTTTTCTCTACGCCGATGCGTGGACGCAGGCGGAGGAAATCCGCGAGGCGTTGCGCGCTCACGAAGACGTCATTCAGCTCAGCGTGGGAGGCAGCTTGCGTCGCGGGCGAGAGATCGTGAAGGACCTCGACTTCGTCGCGTCTTCCCGTCAGCCAGCGGAAGTCATGGATTATTTCGTCGCGCTGCCGTGGGTAAAGCAGGTGACCAATCATGGCCCTACCAAGTCGAGCGTGATCCTGAAGACCGGCATCGCTGTCGACTTGCGCATGGTCAGCGACAAGGAGTATCCCTATGCCCTGCACCATTTCACCGGCAGCAAGGATCATAACGTCGCCATGCGCCAGCGCGCGATTGCCCAGGGAAAAAAGATGAGCGAGTGGGGGCTGTTCGAAACCGGCACGGGAAAAAAGGCGAGTGCTGATGATGAAGGCAAACTGATCCCCTGCCGCACCGAGGAAGAGCTCTTCGCCGAACTGGGCCTTCAGTTCATCCCGCCGGAACTGCGCGAGAACATGGGTGAGATCGAGGCGGCGGAGAAACGGGAAATTCCCCGGCTCGTCGAGTGGACGCAACTGCGCGGCACCTTCCATTGTCACACAAATTGGAGCGATGGAAAAAATACGCTCGCGGAAATGGCAGGTGAGGCGCACGAACTCGGGCTCGATTACCTCGGCATCGCCGATCACTCGAAATCGTCCTTCCAGGCCAACGGCCTGAACGAGCATCGGCTGATGGAGCAGATCAAAGCTGTCCGTGATTACAATGCGACGACGAAGGATTTTCATGTCTTCGCGGGCTGTGAAGTCGATATCCTGAAGGACGGCCGGCTCGATTTTGCGGATGATGTGTTGCGTCGGCTCGATTATGTCGTCGCTTCGGTCCACAACTCCATGGCCCAGGACGAAGACGGGATGACCGCTCGCGTCATTCGCGCCATGGAGAACGAATATGTGACCATGCTCGGCCACGCCACGGGGCGGCTGCTCTTGCAGCGCGAGCCGTACAAAATCAACCTCGAAAAAATCATCGATTGCGCCGCGCAGACCGGGACCTGGATTGAACTCAATTGCAGCAGCATGAGGATGGAACTCGATTGGCGCTGGTGGCATCGCGCGCGCGACAAGGGAGTCAAGTGCGTAATCAATCCCGATGCGCACCGGGTCACGCAATTCGCGACGCTGCGTCACGGGGTCACGATGGCACGCAAAGGCTGGCTGCGCCGCGAGGATGTCATGAATACGATGACGCTCGACGCAATCCGAAAAGCGCTCGCGCAATCTCATGAATAGCGACGCGAAAGGACCCGCTGACGGCCATGCGTGCTGCCACGAAAACCACGCGAAGGATCATTCGCCGGTAACACCGTCGAAAGCGATGGGGAGATATTTTTGCCCGATGTGCGAAGGGGTGGAGAGCGACAAGCCCGGCGCGTGTCCGATGTGCGGGATGGCGCTGGAACGCAATCCCTCGTTCGTGGAAACGAAACAGACCGTTTACACATGCCCGATGCATCCGGAGGTCCGGCAAGACCATCCCGGCGCATGCCCGATCTGCGGCATGGCGCTGGAACCGGTGACGGCGAGCGAGGTGCCCGAGAAGGAAAACACCGAGCTGCGGGATATGACCCGCCGTTTCTGGATCGGCCTGGCACTGACAATTCCCGTTCTTGTCCTGTCGATGGGCGAATTTGTTCCGGGCCTGCGCGATCTCCTCGCCCCACTCGGCCGCACCACGATCGTTTGGACGCAGTTTGGACTGAGCACGCCGGTGGTGCTCCGGGCGGGATGGCCTTTCTTCGAGCGCGGCGGACGGTCGCTCATCACGCGCCATCTTAATATGTTCACGCTGATCGCGATGGGCACCGGCGCGGCCTATTTCTACAGCGTGGTGGCGACGGTCTTTCCCTCCCTCTTCCCTGATTCGTTCCGGATGAACGGCGGGGTCGCAGTCTACTTTGAAGCTGCTGCTATGATCACCGTGTTGGTTTTGCTGGGGCAGGTGCTGGAACTCAAGGCCCGCGCCGCGACGGGAAGCGCGATCAAGGCGCTGCTCGGCCTCGCTCCCAAAACCGCGCGCAGGGTCCAGGACGACGGCAGTGAAATGGATGTTCCCTTGGAAAACGTCCAGGTGGGCGATCGTTTGCGCGTGCGCCCGGGCGAAAAAATCCCGGTGGACGGCATCGTGCTGGAAGGCGGCAGCGCGGTGGACGAATCCATGATCACAGGCGAACCGGTCCCGGTGGCGAAGGAACCGAAAAGCGCGGTCACCGGCGGAACGATCAACGGCACCGGGAGTTTCGTGATAAAGGCGGAGAAGGTGGGGAACGACACCCTGCTGGCGCGGATCGTGCAAATGGTCGGGAGCGCCCAGCGGAGCCGCGCGCCGATTCAACGAGTGGCTGATACCGTGTCGGGTTACTTTGTCCCCGCCGTTCTCTTTTGCGCCGCGCTCACCTTTATCACATGGGCGTGGATCGGACCGGAACCGCGCTATGTCTACGCGCTGGTCAATGCGGTGGCCGTGCTGATCATCGCCTGCCCCTGCGCCCTCGGCCTGGCCACGCCGATGTCGATCATGGTGGGCGTCGGACGCGGCGCGCAGCTCGGCATTTTGATCCGGGATGCGGAGGCGTTGGAGCGGCTCGAAAAAATCGATACATTGGCCATCGATAAAACCGGCACGCTGACCGAAGGCAAACCGACGCTGACTGCAATTGCCGTGGCACCCGGCTTCGCCGAAAACAACGTGCTTCGCCTGGCAGCCTCGGTCGAATCGGCCAGCGAACATCCCCTCGCCGCCGCCATTCTGGCCGGAGCCAAAGAGCGGAATCTAGCGCCCTGCGCGGTGGAAGAATTTGCATCGGTCACCGGACAGGGCGTGCGCGGGACAGTGGAAGGGCATGTTGTTACGGTGGGCCAGGCCGGCGGATCGGGTGCGACTGTCCCCGAAATTCTGGCGGCGAAAGCTTCCGATTTGCGCAAGGAAGGCCAGACCGTTTTCTTTGTCGGAATCGACGGCGGCATCGCTGGACTGCTCGCCGTGACCGATCCGATCAAACCCACCACACCCGCCGCCATTGCGGCCCTTCACCGGCTCGGTATCAAGATCGTGATGTTGACGGGAGATCATGCCGACACCGCCAAACGGGTGGCCGAAAAATTGGGTATCGATCGGGTCGAAGCCGAGGTCACCCCGGAAAAGAAGCACGACGCGATCGTTCAACTGAAGCACGAAGGCGCGCGGATCGCCATGGCGGGCGACGGCGTCAACGATGCCCCGGCGCTTGCGGCAGCCGATGTGGGCGTCGCCATGGGCACCGGCGCCGATGTCGCCATGGAAAGCGCGGGGGTCACGCTGGTCAAAGGCGATTTGGGCGGACTCGTCCGCGCCATCGAACTGAGTCGCGCGACCATGGGCAATATCCGGCTGAATCTCGTCTTCGCGTTTGTCTATAATGGAGTCGGCATACCCGTCGCGGCGGGAATTCTCTATCCAGTCCTGGGGCTGCTGCTCAATCCGATGATCGCCAGCGCAGCGATGGCGCTCAGCAGCGTCTCGGTCATCGCCAACAGCCTGCGGCTGCGCAGCGCCATCAAGTGAAGGGATGGGTTGCGGGGGCAGGATTTGAACCTGCGGCCTTCAGGTTATGAGCCTGACGAGCTACCGGGCTGCTCCACCCCGCGATTGAGGTAGGCGCAACTTCCTGAACCATGGGCTTTCATCTCACCCGAAGTTGCGCGAAGCAGCACTATCCACCATGCCATAGGCATTAGCAAGGTCTTTCGGTCTTGCGCTGCGCGTTCGGCACAAGAATGAGTCAGGCCAGCGGCGCATCTGGCGGCGCCACTCCAGAATTACTGCCGTCCGCAGGACCTTTCAGCGTGACCCGCGTCGACTTTTCGGACAGCCTTTATGAGCCTCCATGTCCTGTTCCCATATCCATATTCGCGTGCCTGCCAGCACTTCCAATCTCGGCCCCGGCTTTGATTGCCTGGGGCTGGCTCTCCAGCTTTACAACACGACCACGCTTACCCGTTCTGACGATGCGAAATTTCCTCATGGCATGATCGGCGAGACCGCCACGGCTTTTTTCCAGCGCGCGACTGGCGGAAAAATCGCGCCGTTTGGATTCGAAACGCGCATTGAGGGCGACATCCCGATTTCGCGCGGACTGGGCAGCAGCGTGACGGTGCGTCTCGGCGTGTTGATGGGGCTGGCCGAGCTCGTCCGGGAATCGTTCCCCGTCACGCGCGAACAAATCCTCGCGCTGCTGATCGAACTTGAGGGTCATCCGGATAACGCAGTGCCCTCCTTCCTCGGCGGATTCGCCGTGTGCGCTCATGCGACGGGCGATCCGGCGGATGGTTTCGCCTATACCCGCGTGGCGGTGAAGCCGGAGCTTTCGTTTGTGACGCTCGTGCCCGAGTTGCGCCTCTCGACGGAAATGGCGCGCGGGCTTTTGCCAAAGGAAGTTCCGCTCCGGCACGCGGTGGAAAACGCGCAGCGCACGGCCCGGATCGCGGCGGCCTTCTGTACCGGAGATTACGCGTCGCTGCGCGGGATGTTTGTCGACCACCTGCACCAGCCGTATCGCCAGGTGCTCATCCCCGGTTTCGCGGCCATTCTCGCGGCGGCGCGGGAAGCGGGCGCGCTCGGAAGTTTCCTCAGCGGTTCCGGCTCCTGCCTGATGGCCGTGACGCTCGATCACGTCGAAATCATTTCCGCCGCGATGCTCGAGACGGCTAAAAAGCATGATCTTTCCGCAAGCGTTATCGTCCTCAAGGCCGACAATGAAGGAGTGCAGGTTGTAGATAAACCCCAATGAGCCAGTGGAAATTCTTTTGGTGCAGTCTCGCAGCGGATGATTTCACTGTCTGCGGCGTCCCCTTCGAAAAAAAAGCATTCAAGTTCAGCCTCACAAACTTGGCAGTTCATGTTGTCGACCCTATTTATGGAAAAAGGAGCGTTGCTCCTGTTTACAGTTTACAACAGGAAGGCCAAGCGTTTGAAGTGGCCCACAAAGAATGGACGCCCGGCGTTTACTTGGCATTCGCCAATGAGGCTACACTATCACTTTGCACACCGAAATTCCGATGGGACCCTGTGGCAAAATGGGTTCACATTGATTAAACCCTGATCTTCAGTCCGCGGCGACGGAAAGTGGGTTGATCGAGGTTTTCGCCGCGATACATGGTCTCGTGCGTTTTCTCGAAGCGGCCGCGCGGAGGTCCCTCGAACGACATTTCCTCCTGCTTGGCCAGAAATCGTCGGGTGGCTCGAACCGGGGGCAGAGTCGGATCGGAAACAGGCGCCTCGGTTTCCATTTCGGTTGCCGGAATCAATTCCTCTTCCTCGGTGATGGTATGAGTTTCCACCGTGATCGGCGCGGGCACGGCCACAGCCGCCGGCACGGGCGGGGAGGTCGGCTTCGGAGAAATCTTGGGTTTCTTCGGCGGGATTTGCGTGACGAGCGGTTCGGGTTTTACCTTCACCTTCGGTTTCATGGCGGGCAAGGGCACGGTGTCGGCAACGGGACGCGGTTTCTTCGCCGGGGCGGGCTGTTCCATTTCAGCCACGATTTCGGGCACGCTCATCCGAGCCGGGGCGGTCATGGCGAGAAGAACGGTCATGCTCACTTTATCGTGGCTTTCCTCGTCGAGGCTGGCGCTGGTGGCGATGGGAATGTCGACCGGAAGGCGTTCCTTGAAAGCGCTGACCATTTCCTGCACGTCGGAAAGTCCGAGATCGAGCGTGCCACTGACGGCGACAATCGCGTGGTCCACCCGCTTCCAGATCGATTCATCGCTCAGGAGCGGGCATGCAAGTAATTCCATCACCAACTCTTCCGGGCGATCGTGAATGTCTCCATCAACGTGCGCGGCCCAACAATTCTCCAGCACTTCGGAACCAGCGTAGCGGCCATAGAGACTGCGCACATCGGCGAAGGAAAGCTGGATCAACCCGCGCTTGCAGACGACTTGCGACAAGGCCTGCATGGTCTGCGCCATCAACTGATGCATGAGATGAAAACCGTGGCGGATATTCTTGATCGTGGCCGGATTTTCCGCGATCCGGTCGTGAGCGAGGACGAGAACGCTGTCGGCTTCGCCGCGCAGATCGGCGATGGCTTGAATGGATCTTTCCCGGCGCGAAACACCTTCAAATGCGAAAGGCTGCACGCCCACGACAATAACCTTCGCGCCCGCTTCGTGGCCCATTTCTATCAGCCGCTCCGCCAGGGCGACACCGGTGGAACCGGCCAGGCCAAGAGCAAGGATGAGAAAATCGCAGCCGCGCGAGACCGGGGCGAGCCGCTCCTCTTCCAACGCCACGATTTCACGCGCAAGCTCGACATCGCCATTGCAGCCCAGACCATGCACCAAGCTGTGTCCCAGCAAATGACGATTCGGCACGACCGAGCCTTCAATCGTCAGTTGATCGGAGTCGAAGACCCAGAGATCCTGCGCCGGGCGGCCATGAAGCACCAATTGATCGCACACCGCCGCGCCTGTCTGGCCGAGGCCGATAACGCGCACGCGTCCGGGAAATAGCTGGTCGGCCTTTTGGGAAAAAGGCCCGTCTGGAGTGAATTCGATCATGGTGATAATTATCTCCTGTTTAGATGAGTCGCATGCTGATCAATGCCCGCCGCAATGATTGACCGACGCGGGCAAAACCTTTTGCGGCTGGAAGTTCCAGTTCCGCCTGCCGCGCGTATTGCAGCAGGCCGAGAAGCGTGCTGAGGTCCGGGCGGCGTCCATAATTCTGGTCTCCGTCGAAGGGCGACTGGTGGGCCAGTTCAACCGGGCACGGAAAGACCTGCGAGGCAAGTTCGATCAGCCCCTTGACCTGCGACGCGCCGCCGGTGATGTAGACCGTCCCGGCAAAGTCAGGCCAGAACGGGGCCTTTTGCAGGTCTTCCAGGATGATTTCAAAAATCTCCGCCTGGCGCGCCTGCATGATCGTGTTAAGCGACGTGCGGTAGATCAATCGCTCCTCGAAATTGTAGGCGCCCGGCAGCGTGATGCTCGCCTCACTCTCAGCGGGATCGAGGATGACGGAGCCCTCGGTTTTTTTCAGCAGCTCGGCTTTGGCGTAGGGAATTTTGAGGCCGGAGACGATGTCGTTGGTCAGGTGATCACCGCCCACGCCCAACACGCCGGTGTGGACAACCGCGCCCTTTTGGTAGGCGATATAATCGGAGATGCCGCCGCCGAGATTAATGACAATAGCGCCGAGCTGTTTCTGGTTGCGGCTCAGGACGGCCTGGGCGGTGGCGTAAGAACTAAGCGCGTAATTCTTCACGTCGATGCTGAGTTCCTTCACGCAACGGATGGTCGTCTGGAGCCGCGTCGCCAGACCGTAGACCTGGTGAAAGTGGGCGGTAAGCTGCTTGGAGGCGAGGCCGATCGGATTGTCCGTGGTGGACCCGTCATCAAGCACATATTGTTGCAGCAGATGATGGACAATCGCATGGTCGGTCGGGAGCGGCTGGGCGGTTGCCATGTCGTGCAATTCCTGCAGATTTTCCTGGGTGATCTCATCCGCATCGTTGGAAATCAAGGTGGTGACGCGCGTATTTGTGGAGCGGACATGCGCACCTGAAATGGCCAGATATACCTCGGCAATCACCACATCGGTCTTCTGCTCAGCCTCCGCAAGCGCATCACGCACGCAACCCTGCGCGACTTCAAAGTCGACGATCTCGCACTTGCGGACCTGGCCCGACGCGGCCTCGCCGATGCCAAGCAGGGCCAGCGTGCCGTCGGGTCTGATTTCCCCCACGGCGGCGGCGACTTTGGTGCTGCCAACTTCAAGTGCGACGACGATATTGCGTGATTTTCCCCAGAACATAATAGTGTGTGAGTTTGGTTGCTGGACTTATTGGTATTGAGCGAAGGTTACCGGAACATTGCTGTCGGGCGTGAGATCGACGGTGCGAATCGTACGCTGCTGAAAATCGGGGAAATTGACAATTTGCATGAGGCGCTGCATTTGCTGGTCGATATAATCGAGGCGGAAGGTAATGGCCATGTCCTGCCGGGTCATCATCGTGATGGACAGCGGATCGCCGAGGTCGATCGTGCGGATGGTGATGGAAGTGTGCAACCGGCTATGGTCAATCGCATCGATGATTTGCAGGGCGCGAGTCAGGCTTGTTTGTTCCAACTTCATCCCCGGCTCGAGTTCTGCTTCGGCAGGCGCCAGGCCGATGATCTCAGGCAACAACGGGACCGTTTCATCCTCGCGCGGTTTAAGCACGACGCCTTCGCGGTCGAGGTAAAAGGTTTCGCGAGTGCCAAGGTCAATGTTCAGTCCGACAATTTTGACTACAGGCACGCGCTCGGTGATATGAATCGTGATCGCGTCCGGAAAATGGCGCTCGACCTTCGCACTGGAAACATAAGGCAGTTTTTCCAGATCGTGCGCGATTTGATGCAGGTTCAGGGTCCACAGATTTTGTTTCAGTTCGAGGCCCACGGCCTGGCGGATTGTCAATTCTCCGAAACGAGCGCGCGGCTCGATGTCGATTTTATGCAGGACATAACGCGGGTTGGCGTAAAGAACGCGATCCAGCACCAGCGCAATTCCAAAATGAAGACCTGCGCCCACCGCCACAATCATGGCCAGCACAAGACTGCACCAAACCACCACCTGCACCACCTGCTTCCGCGAATGCCGCTTGCGCGTGGTCGTGTGCAGGATGTTGATCTGATTTTGGCGGGTGCGGGTGCGCGTACGGCGGTTCATGCGGTCCTTTCCGATTGCCGGGCGGCCCAGGATAATTCGACGATGCGACGGCACAATTGCGGAAAGGTGATCCCCACCGCGGCGGCGGCTTTCGGCAGCAGGCTGGTCGCTGTCATGCCGGGAATGGTGTTGATTTCCAGGCAGGTTGGAAATACGTCATCCTCGAGGAGAAAATCGATGCGGGAATAGACCGGATCACCGATCGCGCGGTGCGCCTTGCGCGCGTATTGCTGAATCAAGGCGGTGATTTGCGCCGGCAATTGCGCCGGGCAGAAATACTCCGTGCGGCCCTTGGTATACTTGTTTGTGTAATCGTAAAAACCGTCGAGCGGATGAATCTCAATAATCGGAAGAACCTGCTCGCCCAAAACGCCAACCGTCAACTCCTTGCCCTTGATGAATCGTTCGACCAGCACCGCCGTATCGAACTTGAGCGCGTCAGTTAACGCCGCAACCAGTTCTTGCCGGCTCGTGGCCAGATGCGTGCCGACACTCGAACCCTGGGCGTTTGGCTTAATGAATACCGGCAACGGCAACGTGATCTCTTCCAGGCCCTTGACCAATTGTCCTTCGGGTGTGGGCACGCCGTGCTGCCGAAACTTTTCCTTCGTCTTCTCCTTGTCGAAGGCGACGCGGCTTACGGCCGCGTTGGCTCCGGTGTAGGGAATACCCCGCGTGGCCAGAATTTCCTGGACCCGGCCGTCCTCGCCGAAAGTTCCGTGCAGCGCGAGAAATGCCAGGTCGGTTCCGTCCGGCACGACAAAACTCGCGTCGTCCACCGTCACTTCGCGGACCTCGTAGCCTGCTTCGCGCAAGGCTTCCGCCGCGGCAGTTCCGGAACGAAGCGACACGTCGCGCTCGGCGGAAGGCCCTCCTTTCAACACAACGAGACGATGGGGCTTGTCGCTCATTTTAATTTTCCTCCCCCAGCACGATGACCTCGGTGTTCAGATCGATCTGCCGCGATTCGCGGGCGCGGTTTTGGATCAGCGCGATCAGTTGCAGTACGTCTTCCGCCGTGGCGCCACCATCGTTCACGATAAAATTTCCATGCACTTCCGAAACGCGCGCCGGGCCGACGGAAAGATTTTTCAGTCCAAGCTCGTCGATCAGTTTTCCGGCCGGGATCGGCCCCGGATTCTTGAAGATGCACCCGGCGCTCGGTGCGGCGGGTTGGGAAGTCCACCGTTTATTCGAGTAAGCCTTCAACTTCTCTCCAATCTCCTCCTTGGAACTCGGCGTGCCCTTCAACCGCGCGGAAACCGCAATGTGCGTCTGGAAATGGGGCACGCTGCGGTAATGAATTTCCATGTCGGCCTTTTTCATCTCGTGGACATGCCCGAGGAGATCAACGCTGCGAATGCTCTCGACCACTTCCATCGTCCAACCCTGCATCGCGCCGGCGTTCATGCGCAATGCCCCGCCCATGCTTCCGGGAATGCCTTCCATGAATTCAAACCCGCCCAAGTCGTGCTTGCGGGCCTCCGCCACGATTTGCTTGAGTCGCGCTCCCGCTCCGACCGTCACATATTCGCCGTCGACTTCGATGCGGCTGAAGTAAGGCTGGCCCAGGTGCACGCAGAGCCCGAGAATGCCGCCGTCGCGCACGAGCAAATTGCTGCCCCGGCCGATGAACGTGACAGGAATGCCCCGGTCATGCGCGAAGCGAAGGCCCAGTTCGAGATCGTCCTCATCGACCGGCTCGAACCAAAGTTGCGCCGGGCCGCCAATGCGCATCGTGGTGTGTTTGTGGAGCGGCTCGTCGCGTTTGAGAATGCTACCGGGTTTTAGCTGGCTGCCCAGCTCGGAGTACCAGGTCAGGCCATGCGCGAGATGTTGCGCGACACGGTGAATATCTCCCGCGCCCAATGTGATGACCAGGTCGCCCGGTTTGAGCACCGCATTCACCGCCGCGCGCAACCGGCCCAGGGTCGGCTCGTAGCTGACCTGCGAATGCCCGTCCGCGCGCACTCCGTCGGCGACTGCCTCTCCGGTGACGCCCGCCATGGCCGCTTCGCTCGCGGCATATATTTCGGTGATGAAAACCTGCGACGCATCGTGGAAGGCACCGGCGAATTCGCCCAGGAGCGCCTTGGTGCGCGAATAGCGGTGCGGCTGAAAGAGCGCCAGCACCCGCTTCCAGCCGCTGTTTTTGGCCGCGGCCAGCGTCGCCTTGATCTCCGTGGGATGATGCGCGTAATCGTCGACCACCATGTAATCGGTGGAACGGTACTTCACTTCAAAACGCCGCGACGCGCCCCGGAATTCCGCCAGCGCGCTGACAATCTGATTCCACGCGATGCCGAGTTCCGTAGCGAGCGCAACCACGCCCAGCGCATTGCTCACGTTCTGCGCGCCGGGCACTTCCAGCGCCACTTCCCCGAGCAACTTGCCGTGGCGCAGGACGGTAAAGCGCGAGGAAAAATTTTGCAGGCGCACGTCGAGCGCGCGGTAGACCGCCAGTTCCGACAGACCATAGCCGACCGCTTGCGCGGCGTGCGAACAAAGCAGCATCGCGTTTTTGTCATCCACGCAATAAACGATCGGGCCGCGTGTCCGCTCGCACAACGCGGCGAAAACCTGCACAATCTCCTCGATGTCGTGATAAAAATCGAGGTGCTCTTCCTCGATATTCAGGATCAGGCTCGCCTGCGGCGCAAAGAGCGCCAGCGTGCCGTCGCTCTCGTCGGCCTCGACAACGAAAGGCTTGCCCTCCGTCCACGACGCATTCGCGCCGAGCAGCGGCACCTGCGCGCCGATGTAATGGGAGGGATTCAGATCGGCCTGCCGCAGGACATGGGTCAGCATCGACGAAGTGGTCGTCTTGCCGTGACTTCCGGCGACCACGTAGGCGCTCTTGGCATCGGCGAGAACCACGAGGCACTCGGCCCGCCGCACGCAAAGAATTCCGCGTTCAACCGACGCGACCCGTTCCCGATTTTCCGCAGTTATCGCCGATGAAAAAACAACCAGCGCCACGCCCTCGACGTTCGATGCGGCGTGGCCTTCAAAATAGCGAACACCCGGCGGCATGTAGTCGGAAGCGTCGGTCGCCGGAACAAGGTCGGAGCCGGAAAGCTTGTGTCCCTGGGCGAGGAGCAGGCGGGCCAGACCGCTCATGCCGCTGCCGCAGACGCCGATGAGATGGATCCTTTGCGGTCCACTCCTCAGCAAATGCTCGAGACGTTGTTTTATTTCCTGTTGCATGAAGCTTCAATTTCCTCGGCCACCCGTTTCGCCGCATCGTCCCCGGCCAATCCCTGCGCCGCTTCAGCCATGAGATTACGCATCGGGGCGTTCGCCAATAATTCCGAGATGACGTGATGCATTGTTTCCGGCGTGGTCTTATTTTCGACCAGGATTCGGGCCGCCCCAGCATGCTCGAAAATACGCGCGTTGAACGACTGGTGATCGTCCGCCGCCGCCGGGTAAGGGACGAGCACGGAGGGCAGGCCGTAATGACTCAATTCCGTAAGCGACGCAGCTCCTGATCGGCTGATAACCACGTCGGCGAGACTATAGAAATATTCCATCTCCGTCGAGAACGCCCGCACCACGGCTGTGAGCCGCTGGCGGCGATAATTGATCTCTGCAATGTTGGCATCGGCTTGTCCGGCCAGATGGATGAACTGAACTTCCTCGCGGGCATTGTGCCACATCGGCAAGGCCTTGAGGACGAGTTGATTGATGCCGTGCGCGCCCTGGCTCCCACCCATGATGAAGACGATAGGCAGCGCGGGATTCAACCCGAATTTCTCCGCCGCGACCGCGCGGTTGATCCGGGCGAGACCACGCCGCACCGGCGTACCGGTCACCACGCAATGCGCTTTGCGCAAATAATTCGCGCAGCCCTCAAAACCGAGCAGCGTCTTGTTCACCCACGGTGCGATCATTTTCGTCACGCGGCCCGGGATCGCGTTTGATTCGTGAATGAGCGTCGGCAAATGAAGGCGACGTCCCAGCAGCAACGGAATGGCGCTGGTAAAGCCTCCCATACCCACCACAGCAGTCGGTTGAAAATCGCGATAGACCTGGCCGCACTCACGCCAACTGCTCAGGAGGCTCAACCCGAATTTAAAAACGCGAGGCGAAAAAGCGCCCGGCCAGCCGATACCCGGCAAGGCATGGGACTGCTGCTCCCTGGCTCCTTCGAGCGCGATGGCGTCGATCTGCTTGGGCGAAACCAGCAGCAGGGTGTCATGCCCGCGCTGCCGCAATTCCTCCGCGACGGCCAGTCCCGGAAAGAGATGACCGCCCGTTCCTCCGCAAGCAATGGCAATTTTCATGGGTGTTTTTTGAGGCTTCCTATTACATTCGCACACTATAGGACATCGGCGTCAACGCCGGAGCGGTTTGTACCTGGTATATCCCCTGTCGGTGCATATTAAAAAGAATGCCAATGGCGGCCATGCAGGTCAGCAAATTCGAGCCGCCATAACTGATAAAGGGAAGAGGAATGCCCTTGGGCGGCATAAGCGATGTGACCACGGCGAGATTCATCAACGCCTGAAGCGCAATCATCACGGTGAGACCTGTGCCCAAAAGAACACCGGAGGGATCCGGCGCGTGAATCGTAATCCAACCGCTGCAAAGCATCAGCAGTAGAAATGCCAGCACGACCGTCAGGGCAATCCACAGGCCCAATTCCTCGCCGACGATCGGGAACACGAAATCGGTGTTGACCTCGGGCAGGTAATACATTTTCTGGCGGCTTTCGCCCAGCCCCAGACCGGAAAGGCCACCCGAACCGAGCGCAATCAGCGCCTGCAACTGTTGATGTCCCTTTCCAAGCGGATCCAACTCGGGATGAAGAAACGCCTTCCAGCGCGCCAGGCGCTCGGGTTTCAAAAGCGTGAGCAACAATAGTCCCGCAAAACCTATGATCGGGACTGGAATGAGAAAGAGCATTCTCGTTCCGGCCACGAACATGATCACCACCAGGATTGCCAGCATGATCGCCGTGGTCCCGAAATCCTGTTGTTTGACCATAAGCAGCAACAGAGGGACGGTGCAGGTGATCGGCCAGAATACGCCGCGCATGAATTCGCGGGCATGGCGCTGATTTTTCCCCATCCACCACGAAAGGAAAAGAATCAGCGCCAGCTTGGCGAATTCCGAAGGCTGATAGGTCCAGCCAGCTACTCGCAACCAACGGGGCGAACCGTTGATCCTGAGTCCGATGACCAGACACAAGACCAGCAGGACGCAGGCGACGCCCATCACCCAGGGCGCATGACGCAGCAGCTTCTGGTAATCGTAACGCGAGAGAAAAACGCATACGATTCCACCCAGGCCAAGCCACACGATTTGTTTGCGCAGGTTGCTGTAGACACCGGTCATGTCCTGGGTCGCAAGCACGGCGCTGGTGCTGGTAAGCATCACCAGGCCCAGGGCGATAAGCCCCAGCATGACGATGAGCAGCAGGTAAGCGACGTTGCGTTGCATGAACATGAGCGGGGGCTCCTTAGGAATGCATCAGATGATAAACAGTGAATCCGCCAATGACCAAGACATGCAAAGTCACGATGGCGAACATCACCGCCGCACACCAAACGCTGAACGCCACCAGGACGCCCAGGGTGATGTTGAAGGTTTTAATCATTATGGCTGAAATCCCTTAAGGTACGAAATTGGCCAATTGCCCATTCGGAGCGTTCTCCTTCGTCTGCACCTGGCTCGGCTGGGGCGAAGCGGGCGAGGTGTTGCGCGCGCTGCGCGATTCCTGTGAGGGAATCTTCAACTTTTTGCCGATGGTCAGTTTGCCCGGGTCGGAGATGCTGTTCTCGGTCATGATGGCCGTCGGGGTCGTCTTGAACTTGTGGGCGATCTTGATCAGCGTATCGCCCTTCACGACCGTATAGAGGTGGGAATGCGGAGCGATCGTTGCCACGGTCGACGGAGCGGAGGTCAAGCTCGTGGTCATGGGCGCGGCGGATTCGCTCAGGACCGGAGCGGCGGGCGTCGCCTCGAGGGCTGTGGTCGTAGCGGTTGTCGCCACGAGCGTCTTCGCCGACGGGATGAGCAGCTTCTGGCCGGTATGCAGCAGGTCGCCCTTGATGTGATTGGCCTCTTTCAACTGGGCCACGGTGATGTGATGCGCATGCGCGATCTTCTTGTACGAATCGGTTATCTTCACCGTATAGGTTTGCTCGTGTTCATGAACAGGCACGGATGCCACGGCAGGCGGCATATGCACCGGTCCGGAAGACATTGGAGCCGACGGAGTGGGAACAGATTCCGCAGGAGGAGCCAGTTGAGATGAGATCGGACCGGTCGGCGTCAGCATTCCTTCGTCGACTACTTCGGTCGGTGGCGCCAGAGGAATGGACTTGGGCGTGATCAGGGTCGGAGCGGGAGCAGGCGCAAGCACATGGGCCGGCGCAGGCGTGGTTGTCACGGCAGTGGCGGCCTGTTCCGCCGCAGGAGCCGGAGGATTCGCCGGGCCGGACGCGGCCTGCGGAATGGTCGCGACTTCGGTGGGAGGCGTCGGGGCTGTCGCGGTTTTCTCAGCCGGACTCGCTTCGGGCGAAGTGGCCTCCGCAACCGCTGAGGCATCGGCGTTCTTCGCGCTCTTGTGGGTTTTATCCGTCGTGGTCAGGTCCGCGTCTGCGCTTCCGCCGCTCATCAGGTGATAAACGGTAAACCCGCCTATGACCACGACGTGCAGCGCAAGCACGGCAATGAAGACTGTCATTAATTTTAGGCCGCCGGTCTGTTGCGACTTGATGTTACTATCGTTGTTGTCCATGGTTTTCTCTCTTTCGTTTTGTGGTGGTGGGTGTTGGGTCTTGAAATTTCTAAGCGGGCTTCGCCTTCGCCCGAATCAACGCGCGGAACTGGTTGCCGCGATCCTCGAAATCCTTGAACATGTCGTAGCTCGAGCAGCCCGGCGAAAAGAGGACGACATCGCCCGCATTCGCAAGGCTACGGGCACGTTCAACCGAGTCGGCCAGCGTGGTAGCCGCAACGCACGGCACGGCCGTATTCCAAGCTGCGAAAAGTTTCTCGGTCATCTGGCCGATCAGGACGACCGCCTTCACTTTTTCGCGCAGAAGCGGGCGCAGGCCGGAAAAATCGAGTCCCTTGTCCTTCCCTCCCGCGATCAACACGATCGGCAGCCGCATGGCAAGAAGCGCCTTTTCCAGCGCATCGATATTCGTCGCCTTCGAGTCGTTGATGAAAGTAACACCATCAATCTCCCCGACTTTTTCGCACCGGTGCGGCAGCGGCTTGTACGCGCCAAGGGCTCTGATCGCATTTTCACGCGGGACTTGATAGAGATCCGCCACGGCCAGGGCGGCGAGCATGTTCTCGGCATTGTGCGGACCGATCAGGTTCGTTCGGCTTTGCTCCAGCACCTGGACTCCGCTCGCAACGAGCCAGCCGTCGATCAACTGGTAATCGGCTTGTGAGCCGGTGACGCTGAAAGTGATCTTCTTCGCCGCGATTTCGGGCAGACGGAGGTTTGAATTAACAATGGCGTAGTCGTCCGCCGTCTGGTTGCGGAAAACCTGCCACTTCGCCGTTTCGTACTCCTCCATCGAACCGTACCTATCGAGGTGATCAGGTGTGAGATTCAAATGCACACTGATGCGCGGGCGGAATTCGACGATGTGTTCCAGTTGAAATGAACTGACCTCCAGCACCATCACGTCGAGGTTCGCGCTGTCGCGCACTGCCGAGGAAAATGCCGTTCCGATGTTTCCGGAAGCTTTCGTCCGTTTGCCTCCAGCAGCGAGCATGGCATCGACCAATTCGGTCGTCGTCGTCTTTCCGTTTGTGCCCGTGATGGCGACGATCGGGCATTTGCAAAAGCGATAGGCGACTTCCAGCTCGCCAAACATCGGCAGGCCCGCCTGGCGCAACCCCCGCACCAACGGCGCGTTCGGGTTGATGCCGGGGCTGAGCACGCAAAAATCGAAGCGGGGCATCGACGCAATGGCCTCGCCCAATTCCACGCTGACACCAAGCCGGCGCAAAGCTTCGGCGCGCTGCTTGACCTTGGGGTCAGCCGCCGCGTTGTCCCGCACCGTGACGTGCGCACCGTTATCCTTGAGTAGTTTTGCCGCTTCCATGCCGCTAATCCCCAGTCCCAATACCACGACCTGTTTTCCGTTGACGTCCATAAATTTTCATCGCGTTGTTACCTCAGTTTCAGAGTGGCCAGCGCCGCCATAGCCCCGATCAGGCTCATGATCCAGAACCGCACCGTGACGGTCGATTCGTCCCAGCCCTTGAGTTCAAAGTGGTGATGCAGCGGCGACATGGCAAAAATCCGTTTGCCCGTCAGCTTGAACGAGGCGACCTGGAGCACTACTGACAGCGCTTCCAGCACAAAGACACCGCCCGCAATGACCAGCAGAGGTTCCTGATGCACGCAAATGGCGATGACGCCGAGCACACCGCCAATGGCCAGCGAACCGGTGTCACCCATGAAGACGCGGGCCGGATGGCAATTAAACCAGAGAAATCCGAGGCCGGCGCCGACCAGCGCCGCGCAAAAGACCGCGAGTTCACCCGCGCCGCTGACCAGCGGCAAAAGGAGGTAAGTCGCCAACTTCGCGTTACCCCCCACATAGCAAAAAATCGCATAGGTGAGCGCCACGCTGATGGTGCATCCGATGGCCAGCCCATCCAGCCCGTCGGTCAGGTTCACCGCGTTCGATGATCCCATGATCACGAGCGCAAAGAAAACCGCCGTCAGAAAAATGCCCATGTCGACGACCGCCGCCGATTTGAGAAAAGGAATGTAGAGCCTGTTCCACTCTCCGGGATAACTGGAGGCCCAATTATAGCTCAGATATAAAAAAACGAAGATCGCCAGGAGCGCCTGCGCCGCCAACTTCTGCCAGCCGCGAATGCCCTTCGAATTTTTCTTCGCCACCTTCTCGTAATCGTCTGCAAACCCGACAAACCCGAGAAAGAGCATCGAACCGAGTACGAGCCAGAAAAGCTTGTTTACCGGATCGCACCACAACAACGAACTGATTGTCACCGTGAACAGGATCAGGATCCCGCCCATTGTCGGCGTCCCTTTCTTGGCGCTGTGGAGATCGGCCAGCTCGCGGACTTCCGACTTCAAACGCAGCGGTTGACCCAGCTTCAGCCGCGTTAGCAAAACAATGGTCTTCGGCCCCATGGCCAGAGAAAGCATCAGCGCCGTCAACGCCGCGGCCATCGCCCTGAATGTCTCGTAGCGAAAGACATTGAGAGGCCCCCAGTGAGACTGGAAATGATACAAATAATAAAGCATTAGAGCGCACCCTCTCGTGTGTTGGCGGTCATATCGGCCACGAGCCGTTCGAGACCCATGAAGTGCGAACCTTTGACCAGGACGGCATCGCCTTCCTGCAAAAGCGGCTGCAACACCGCCGTGGCCTCCTCTGCATCGAGCGCCGTCACGATCTGGTTGTGACCGAGACCAGCCGCCATCGCGCCTTTCGCGCACGCTTCCGCGTGCGGGCCGACCGCGATCAAAAACGCCAGGTCCTGCTGTGCGGCAAACTCACCAATCGCGCGGTGCAATTCGGGCGCGTGCTGACCCAATTCGCCCATGGATCCCAGCACCGCCAGACGCCGGCTCGCGCCGGGAAATTCATTCAGGGCCACCAGCGCCGCCTTCATCGAATCGGGATTTGCGTTGTAGGCATCGTTGATGATCCATGCGCCGTGAGCTTTCACGACCTGCATCCGTGCACCCGGAAGCCGCACTGCCTCCAGCCCGCGCGCAATCTCGTCCATGGTCAGCCCGCATTCGCGGCCTACTGCGGCGGCAAGCAAGGCATTGGCGACCATCACACGGTTGACCACAGGAAGCCGAACGGTCGCCGAGCTGCCATTGTGCCTCAGGAGAAACGAAAGGCTGTTTGTTGCAACCTGAACATTCTCTGCCCACCAGGTCGAATCCGTACTTTTGCCGATCCAGACTACGCGCGCATTTGTGCGGTTCGCAATGCGCCGGCTCCACTCGTCGTCACCGTTCAACACCGCGAGCCCCTCCGGGGGCAACGCCGCGATCAACTCCGCCTTTTCAGCGGCGATGGCGGCCTGGTCCGCGAAAAATTCGATATGCGCCGGCCCGATGCTGCTGATCACGCCAATTTCAGGCGCGGTCATTTTGACGAGCGGCTCGAGTTCACCGGGATGATTCATCCCCATTTCCACAACCCCGTATTCATCATCCTCGTCGAGCCGGATCAACGTGAGCGGCACGCCGATATGATTGTTGAGATTGCCCTCTGTTGCCTTCGTCCGGAAGCGTGTGCGCAAGACGGAAGCAATCAATTCCTTCGTGCTCGTCTTGCCACTACTACCCGTCACGCCGATAGTCCGCACGGAAAGCAATTGGCGGTAATTGGCGGCGAAGCGCTGCAAAGCTTCGAGCGTGTCCGGCACTTCCACCAGGCCAAGGTCGCCGGGCAGGTCGGAAGGGTCGAGATGATGGGAAACGACTGCGGCCACCGCACCGTGATTTTTCACCTGGGTGACGAAGGTGTGACCATCAAAGCGGTCTCCCTGCAACGCGACAAAACAATCTCCGGCCAAAAGCGTGCGCGTGTCCGTGTGGAGACGATCCACCGGCAGTGACGGGTCGCCCTGGATCAGCCGGCCTCCGCTGAACCGGGCGACTTCTTCCAAGGTGCAGCGGCGCATCACGCGGCTCTCCTTTGCAAAAATTCCTGAACAACAAGGCGATCGTCGAAGGGATGGAATTGGCCGCCGATTTCCTGCGTCGTCTCATGACCCTTGCCGGCCACGCAAACGATGTCCCCCGGATTCGCTCGCGCCAGCGCGAGGGCGATGGCCTGGCGGCGGTCCGGCAGCCGCACATACTTGTCGTGAAAATATTTTTCTGCCACGCCCGCCTCCATGTGATCGAGAATGGATTCGACGCTTTCCTGGCGCGGATTGTCTGCGGTAAAGATCGAGTAGTCGGCGCACTCAACGGCAGCGGCGGCCATCAACGGACGCTTGACCGCATCGCGATTTCCGCCACAACCGAGCACGGCGATGAGACGGCCCTTCGTAATGCCACGCAGGACCGTCAGCGCCTTCCGCACTGCGTCGTCGGTATGCGCATAATCGACCACGGCCGTTACGCCATCTGCCGAGACAAATTTTTCCAGGCGACCCGGCACCTGAGGCGTATCGCGCAGGCGCTCGACAATGACCCGCGGCGCAATACCCAGCGCCAGCGCTCCGCCCGCCGCCGCCAGCGCGTTGGCCACATTGAATGAACCGACCAAGGGCAGCGTGAATGGGAAAGTCTCGTCACCAATGCGCAGCGTGCCCGTCGTCCCCCCGGCGGTCGAGACGATGTCGGTCGCCTCAATTTCAGATCCGGCTTCGCCCTGAAGCGTGTAGGCGATCACGCGGATACGACCGTTGAGAAGCTTGATCAATCTTTGGCCGTAGGGATCGTCTGCATTGATGACCGCAACGCCCGGATGCATCCCGCGATCGAGGTTTGCGAACAGCAGCACTTTGGCGGAAAAATAGTTCTCCATCGTCTGGTGGTAATCGAGATGGTCCTGCGTCAGGTTCGTAAATAGGCCGACTTGGAATTGGATCGGCGCAACCCTCCCTTGCTCCAGCGCGTGGGAAGAAACTTCCATCACTGCCGCGCGGCATCCGGCCACCTTCATCCGGGCAAGCAAACCGTGCAGGTCGAGCGATTCGGGAGTGGTGCGCGATGCGGGCAAAATGCGCTCGCCGATTTCGTAGCGCACCGTGCCGATCAAGCCGACGGGCACCTTGGGTTCGGTAAGCATGTGTTTAAGAATGAAAGCGGTCGTGGTCTTGCCGTTGGTCCCGGTCACGCCGACAATCTTGAGTGCACGGTCGGGCCGTCCAAAGAAGGTGGCCGACATATCGGCCATCGAGCGGCGCGCATTTTTCACCTCTATAAAGGTGGGGCCGTGGTCGCTCACGAAATTGGGGTTCTCCAACACCACGGCGGCAGCGCCCTTGTCGCAGACCTCGGCGATATATTGATGGCCATCAGTCTTCGTGCCTTTCCAGGCGAAGAAAACATCATCCACCTCGACGCGACGCGAATCGTAGCGGAGCGCGTGAATCGCGCGGTCGACCGGCCCACGGATGGACTTGGTCTCCACCTCCTTGAGAATATCGGAAAGTTTCAAAGCGGTTAGTGGGTTGAGTTGGAAGTTAAAATCGGGGCCACGGGGGCGGATGCGGGCAAATCCGGCGGGATGTTCAGGATTTGCGCCACTTGCTTTGCGACGGCGGCAAAGACCGGCGCGGAAACCAGGGCGCCGTAATCTTTCCGGGGCGCAGTCTTGGGATTGTCCACGGTCACCAGCACGACGAAAGCCGGGTCTTCCGCCGGCGCAAATCCGATGAAGGAAGCGACGTGCTGCGTATGTGAATATTCTCCGTTCACCAATTTCTGCGCGGTACCGGTCTTTCCGCCGAAGGACAAGTCCCCGTTCCCATCCTGAATGTGAATGCTCCTGGCCGTTCCATCGATGGTTACTTGATGCAGCGCGATCGCGACCTGGCGGGCGGCATCGGCGCTGATCACCTGGCGCACGAATTTCGGCTGGTAAGTTTTCACGACGCCCCCCGATTCATCCGTCACCTGCTTGGCCAAATGCGGAACGACCAGACGCCCCCCGTTCGCGATCACGCTCATGGCCGTGACCAGTTGCATGGGCGTGGCGGCTACTTCCTGTCCCATCGGAATGCGCGTGATGGAAATCCCGCTCCACTTGCTCACTGGTTGCAAGATGCCGGGAGACTCCATCTGTTGCGTAAAAAGTCCGGTACGCCGACCAATGCCGAAAGCAGTGGCGTATTTATAGAGCCTGTCCTCGCCCAGGCTGATGCCCATCTTGGCAAAACCGATGTTGCTCGATTGCGCCATCACTTCTCTGACAGGAAGCCAGCCAAAGCCTTCCTCCTCGTCATCACGCAGGATTTTTCCGCCATAATAGAAATGACTGTTCTCGCAAAAAATCTGCGTATCGAGATTCACGAGACCTTCGTTCAAAGCCCCCGCCAGAGTGATGATTTTGAAGACCGATCCGGGCTCGACGGCATCGGTAATGCATCGATTCTTCACTCTTTCCGGCGCAAAAGTCTGACTGTCATTCGGGTCGTAAGTGGGCCGCGACCCCATGGCCAAGATGTCCCCGGTTTGCGGGTCCATCACGATGATATAGGCGGCATCCGGTTGATAGGACTGCACAATCTGATCCAGTTGATCTTCCACCACCTGCTGAATCGCATTCTTGATCGTCAATGTTACGTTGTTACCATCGACCGGCGGCGTTTCGTGGATCTGATAAGCCGCGATTTCATGCTTCTTCGCATCGCGTTCCACCCGGCGCTCGCCTGGCGTGCCGCACAACTGTTTGTCCATCTCCTTCTCCATTCCCGCCAAGCCATGGCCGGCGTCATCGACAAAACCGAGGACGTGTGCGGCGAGTTCGTTATTCGGATAGACGCGGCGATCGCGCAGTTTGACGATCACGCTGTTTAATTTAAGTTCTTTTTTCAGCGCGTTCACCTTCGCAGCCGTAGTTTCGTCCAGATTCTGGGCGAGAAGCTGATCTCGCTTACGCGGATTAAAGGCATTGATGATAGGTTGCTCGGGCACCTGAAGCACCCGGGCAATCTTCGGCAGATTGATTTCGGGATGCTCGGCAATCATCAACTGGCCATCCAGGTAAATGTCATAAACCCGCCGCGTTTGCGCCATGATGCTGCCATCGCAGTCGAAAAGAGTGCCCCGCTTGGCGGCAATTTCCTCGGAATGCGTATGGTTCTCGATAGCCATCCGCAGGAATTTATCGTGCTGGACCAGTTGAATCTGGATCAGGTTGAACGAGATGGCCGTGAACCCGCAGGCCAGAAAAACCAGAATCCAGATGGCACGGGTGCGGTGTTGCATAACGTTACTGCTGGTGTTGAGTGGCAGCCGCCACGGGGACGGCGTCGAGATTGAGCGTCGTTTTGGGCGTGGTCCCGATCTGGGCCAGGCGCGCGCGCGTATTTTGATCCATCCGAACAAGAACCACGCGCGGGTCATTCCAGGGAACGAGAGTGGAGTGCATGAGCACCAGTCGGCGCGCCAATAGCTTCATCGACTTCATACCCTCCAAATCGGCCGCCAATTCCGCATTGCGCGCCTCGATCTCTTCGAGGTCTTTTTGCTTGTGGTGTGTCTCCTCAGCCAGATGCAGGTTCTGGTTTTTGCAGATCATGTAGCAGAGACCCAGGCCCGCAAGCAGGCAGGCGATCAATACCCATTTGACGACACCCATCCAGTGCAGCGACTGGCTGTTCTTCATGCGATTACGGCTCATGGAATGATCTCCTCATTGCGGATGGCAACGCGCAGGCGGGCGCTGCGGGCGCGGGGGTTTTTCTGGATTTCTTCCTCACCGGGCAAATAGCGTTTCACGTCGCGCAAATGGTGTTTCGGGTTGGGCACGGTATTGGGATGCTTCGGCGTATCGAGCCACTTGGAACCGCGCTCACGCAGAAATTGCTTCACCACCCGGTCTTCACCGGAATGAAAGCTGATCACGGCCAGAACGGCTCCAGGTTGCATGATTTCCACCGCCTGCGGCAGGGCCGCTAGCAGTGCCTCCTCTTCTCGGTTGACTGCGATTCGTAGAGCTTGGAAAACCTTCGTTGCCGGATGTATTCCCCCAGCTCGTCGGTGCGGAATCGCCTCGGCCACCACCTCTGCCAGATCGGTCGTTGTGCGAAAGGGCGCGCGTCGTCGCCGTGCCGCGATGGCCCGTACCACCCGTCTTGCTTCTCGTTCTCCGCCTTGTTCATATAAAAGTCGTGTCAATTCGCCTTCAGGAAGTTCGTTCACCAGGTTGGCCGCCGTCGGGCCGCTGCTCCGGTCCATGCGCATATCGAGAGGCCCTTCGGCGCGAAAACTGAAGCCCCGCTCCGGGGTCTCCAATTGCGGCGACGAAACTCCGAGGTCGAGGAGCACTCCGTTGACCTTGTCCCAGCCCCGTCCTTTGCAGCATGTTTTCAATTCCCTGAAATTCCGTTGTTTCCATTTGAAATTCTCCGGCCATCGAGCCTCCAGCGCCCGAGCCGCCTCCTCAGCTTCACCGTCCTGGTCCAGCCCGAGAACCAGCGCCCCTTTTTCCAACAGCGCGCGCGAGTGACCGCCGCGCCCGAATGTCCCGTCTATCCATCTCTGCCCCGGCTGCACCCTTGCCGCCGCCAGCACCTCGGCCAGCAGGACGGGGACGTGTCCCCCCGCCCCCTCTTCACCCTCCCGGCCTCCCACGGCCTTCAACCCATTTTCCAGCGCCACGCTGGAGCCAGGGCCGGCCTCTTCAACCCCACAAGTTCAAAGGCATTGCGCCGGGCCAGTTTGACCACCGAGGAGCCCACAATCTCTCCAGCGGCGTCCTTTTCCGCCTCGAATCCGTAGACCAATTGCCTGCGCACAAGACCTTTGATTTTGATTTGCATATTTCTCGTTTGCCTTTTGGGTTGGACGACGGACTAGCCGCCGCCGATGCCGTTTGGGTGAACGAGGAATAGGGCATCGCTACATCCTCGTTCGTTCTTGAACCCTTCCGGCATCCGCCGGGCGGTCCTTCCAAAAATCGCGCGGGACAATCATAGGCCAATCGCGCTCAGCGCCTCCTCCACAGTCATCGTTGCCGTGTCTTTCCGGGCCCATACCGCCTTGTCCCAAATTTGAAAATGATCGAGCCGTCCGACCAGCACGGCGTCCTTCTTCAATCCGGCGCCTTCGCGCAGCTTTTCCTTCACCATGATCCGGCCCTGCGTATCGAACGTGGCGCTCTGCGCTTTGCTCGCAAGAATTTCGACGCCTTGTCGCATGGGATCAGCCGACTTCAACTGCGAAACTTTTTCCTGCAAGTTGCCAAGCCACGAAGCCGGATAAACTTTCAGGCACTTATCGGAAGAGGGCAGAACAAAAAGACTCGCTTCAAACGAGGGCTGGCGCCATTCCGCGGGCACGGTAATCCGCCCCTTATCATCAAAGGCATGACCAAAGGTGTCGGTATAAGATGCGCGTACTTCGGTTGACATAGTTTCCCAGCGGGCAGCTCATGTCTGCCACAACAACCCATTTTCCTACACTAATCACCACGAAGAGCAACCTTAATCTTCTCTGGGACATAAATTTATGTCGAATACAGATGTGTAAAAGACAACCTGTTTTAATGAGTTGTGGGGCTCACGGCGGGTGCATTGGTTGCAACTGAGGAACTTTGCATTTGACCTAACTGTTTGGTCCTCGCCGCTGAAATTTGTTTATCAATCTGCACGAAGATCGGTCCGAGGCTCGAGTCTTCTTTTAGCATCGCCTGACGAAGCTTCTGCTGGTGTGAGTTCATTTATTCGATAAATGCCTGCTTATCAGCCGGCGCGGCATCGGTGGAGAGGGCGTTAATGCCCTGTTCCGCCACCTTCGTGCCCTCGGTCTTGAGATCAGGATTATCCGCCAAGGCCTTCGCGCGGGCTTTGGCATATTTTTCCTGCCCGGCCGGAGTCAGAAAGGAAATTTCGCGCGCGAGTTGCGGATTGGACGGCTGGACATTCGTCGTGGTGTTGGTCTGAGCGTTGAGAAGAAAAATTCGACCGGCCAAAAATAAGCTAATGATGATTTCAGAAAGCGAAACTCTCATATCTGCCAAGCGTAGCGGTCCGGGTTATAAGTTGCAAATAAGTCGCCAGCCTTGCGATTTTTTCTCTATTCTTCGACATGACCAAGCATTTAGCCACTGTCACTATCATCGGAAACGACAAGGCCGGCGTCATCGCCCGAATCACGCAGCTTCTCTTTCAGTTGGGCGCCAATATCGAGGCCATGGAGGAACAGGTCACGCGCGGCCATTTCAGCATGACCCTGCAGGCCTCGTGGACGCCCGCCAACTTCAACCAGACCGAGATCCAGAACAGCATCCGGCTCGCCGGCCGCGTTCTGAAGATGGAAGCGAAGGTTCACTTCGCGCCGGTGGGCCCGCAACGGATGGCCATTCTCGTCACGAAGGAAGCGCACGTCCTCGAGGGCCTGCTCGCGAAATCGCCCGCCGCTTTGGGTGCGAAGCCCGTCGTCGTCATCGGCAACCGGCCCGACCTGGAAACGCTCGCGCACCAGAGCAAGCTGCCGTTTTATCACATGCCGTTTCTCAATCGCGACAAGGCCGAGCAGGAAGTTCTCAAGCTGCTCGAAAAGCACCAGGTCGATTTCATAGTTCTCGCACGGTTCATGAAAATCCTCTCGCCCAACTTCGTCTGGCGCTGGAAAAACAAAATCATCAACATCCATCCGTCGCTTCTGCCTGCGTTTCCCGGCGCGAACGCCTATCGCCAGGCCTACGAACGCGGCGTCAAGGTCGTCGGCGTCACGGCCCATTTCGTCACGCCCGATCTCGACGAAGGCCCGATCATTGCGCAGGAAGTCTTGCGGCTGCGGAGCAACGAAGCGCTCGGCAGCATCGTCAAGCGCGGCCAGGCCCTCGAAACCAAATGCGTCCTCTCCGCCGTCCGCGCCTACGTCACCAAGCGCCTCGATGTCCATTGGGGCCGGGTTTATTCCTAATTTTTAAAAGCCCGTCATCCTGAGCCTGTCGAAGGACCTCTCACTATTCCTGCCTTTCCTCAGATAAAATTTAGTATGCGCTAACATGCGTGAGTTGGATCGCAACGATTTTTCCCGCCACGACATTTACTCGCAGAGTCCCCAGCACGTCGTAATCGAGCGTCTTCCCGAATGAAACAGTGATGGGTCGCTGGCCTGTGTATTTATACCAAGCTACACCCTTTGGCGTTACAGCATTACCCAATACGGTGACTAGAGCATATTAAAGTATTGTGCACATGACGGCAATGAGGTATGCTCTGGGTCCATGCGAGCTTATTCCTTGGATTTACGCCAGCGAGTGTTGAAGGCTTACGACGAGAAC
>Ga0182030_10002940_pt1 | contig 36256 bp, 40 predicted proteins | sample 812S3MmetaG_FD_121299 | JGI IMG/M metagenome (GOLD analysis project Ga0182030, IMG submission 121299) | Permafrost microbial communities from Stordalen Mire, Sweden - 812S3M metaG (Illumina Assembly) | ecosystem: Environmental > Terrestrial > Soil > Wetlands > Permafrost | place: Sweden...
AGTAAAAAAGATTATAAAATAACTTAGTATTATTTAAATCTTTTTTTAAAGATCTAAATCAAAAGAAATATTACTACTATATTATATTTATAATACTTACTTTATAAAAGTCTTAATTTAGTATAAATAAAAAGATAGTACAAGTTTATTAGTATTCTAGATATCTAAGAAAAAAAGAAAAAAAAAGCTTTTATTCTAAATCTAAGGTGCTAGGGTAGGAGCTAACGTAGCCTCCTCACGTGACCATGACAAGCCCCAATGTACCAACGAGCGACATTTTCCAGACAACTGAAGCTCGTTAACATATTTCTCAACCTCATTCAGCCAGAACCAACTCACAGACAGAATCCCTCCAATCTCCAGTGATGAAACCAGCCCATAAAGCAACCAACGGGACTTTCGAGACGAAGAGTTGCATATCGCGAGAGATAGATGGATGGCTTTTGGGTTGGAAGTGGTCTTGAAGGTAGTTGATCAGAGAAACGATCGCCATCAAAATGAAGAAGAGTGGAGGGACGTTGGGTAATGATAGTTGAGATGTTATTCTCGGGCTATAGGTTTCGATTGACACGTTGTGAGGAATTTTGGGCAACGATAGTTGAGATGTCATGTCTGGGCTGTATGTTTCAATTGATGCGTAGTTAGAAACGTAAAAGATGGGGGCCATAGTTGTGGTTGTTGATGAATTGCAACCTCTGAAAATATCAATGTCCTGGCATATTGATGATGATTCTGAGTGATCGATATTGGAGTCGTTGTTTGATGAACGAACTATGTCAAAATATTTTTATATGTAATTCTGAAGGTGGACTAAAATTGCTTCGGTGACATGGCAGGCGTGAGGGAAACCACAATAGGAAGGAACTATTGATCAATTAAAATAAAGAGGCAAGTGCCAGGGCCTTCCTTTCTCCTGACTTAATGGACCACTATTCTTGACTGTCTTTGGTCAACGGGAATAAAGCCTGGGTAGATAAATTCTGGGGTCATGTCCAGGGATGGAAAATGCCCTTTATGTTTGGAGAAGTCCTCTGACCCTTCAATGCACTTCAATTTTGATAGCGGGGTCCATAATTTCTTAGTTCTACATCACATTTATGCAAGCGCGATTATTATCAATCTGGAGTATGACTCTTGAGAACTTGATAATAAGTCGGAAAATATTAGTTCTACTCAAAAGTATGTACATAAAGCTTAGCTACTCGAGACTTCAAGCTTGATATCTAGACGTGATTTTCTACTTTTCGAGTGAATTTCATGCTTCCCCCCCCACAATATGAGATCCTAAATACAGAACGAATCTTCAAACTGTTCACTTCGCTATGGGTAATTACCCAAGAATTCTGCAGGGTTTGGAGAGACCAGTGGTAACTTAAAAAGTCTCGCTTGTCATGAATTCCACGGCAAAGGGTTAGCGAGAAGGTCGCTTTTGAAGGACCTTACCTATTCTTTGGTATTATTCGACCAAGACTTTATCCATGAAAAAGGATACCAATCTGTAAAAAAGCAGCCGTGGTGCACTCAAGCTCCTGAAATAGTTGAAGTGACCCCCCCTCCCCCTCTCTTTGTTTTTGCTTCCCACTCTTTCTCGAAGTTAATCAGAAGCCAAACAAAGACTACTATGCGTGTTTTAAGCCCAATTAGTGCTCATAAAGACTCCTGAGACGTGATTAGAATATATTTTTATAGTAGCCTGTAAAGCCGTAAAGTAAGTCTCTCTTATCACATGTATGAATGCTCTTTCCACACTTGTCATTGATTTGAATTCCACCAGCTGCTTTGAATCGGAGTGTATTGACAATTAGGATATCAGTCATTTTCTTCCTGTCCTGTCGGGTACTAAGGAAGGCTTCGAAGAATAGTGTCCTTCGGGACCTAAGACGTTATTATACCCTATCCCAAGAATGAGAATTTGTGCCCCTGTCAACAATCCAGCTAGAAAATCAGCTGATTGTGGTTTGTTTCTGAAGTCGCCCATGGGAGAGAAGGAATCTGAAAGTCGGTCGGTTTTAGGATACAATCATTCGTCCTTGAGGCTAAGTATTGTAGAGCGCCAATGCTTTAGCGTTGACATCATTTCGGAGCATATATGTATCACAATCCGTGGTTAAATCGACTTCAGTTTAGAAATATCCTGACGCCCAAAGGAACAATAAATTTCAACCCATCCATAATCTGCATTCACAATGTCGCCTGAACGTTTTCCACCAACAAAGCCTTCCGACCTTACTGCAGAGCAGAAAGATGCCTATGACCTCATCTTACCAGTAGCAGAGAAGTCTTTTGGAGATGCGTAAGTCATAGGCAGAAGAATAAATTGATTCTCTTAGCTCCTACTAACGTTTGATGTGCAGATTCATATACAAGAATGACGAGGGGTCTGTCCTCGGCCCATTCGCCCCTTTGCTTAATAGCCCCGGGCTCTGCAAACCTTATTGCGAGCTCTTCAAGGCCATGTCCCAAATCCCCGGTCTCACACCCAAGGCACGAGAGACTGTGATCCTCGCCACTGGGTCTCATTATAAAGCAGCCTACGAGATCTACGCGCACGAAAGATTAGCTCTGAAAAACACAGAGCTAACCAAGGAACAGATCAACTTGATCAAAAACGGGCAGAAACCAAAGGATCTTGATAAGGGTTCCAGCGTTGCCTTTGATGCTGCTATAGAACTTGTGGCGAAACCAGGACCTCTGAAGAAGGAGAGTTGGGATGCTGTGGTGAAAGAGCTTGGGAGGAAGGACGCGTTGGCGTTGGTTCATTTTGTTGGAATGTATGCGTATACTTGTATTTTGCTGAATGGGTGTGATGTGCCATTGCCAGAGGGTGAAAATATCATGTAAATGTGCCTGAAGAAGCATGTCAAACAGGTCGAATTCATCGCGTAATTAGGTCCACGGGTATTTCATGAATTTCCGGTATTCACATACATTTCTTTTGCTCGCTTCCTAGGGTTTTCATGAACTTGAGATACATTCAGCAATGCTTGTTAAGTTTTCGTCATGCTGAAGTCGATACTCAAACATCCTTGACCAAATTCAGGGGGAGAAAACTGAGCACGTGCCTAGCCGAGCGAAGAAGCTCTTGGCGCGGGCAAGACCGAGCGCTAAATGTATTACGGTGCAGGCTGCACGAGATTACTTAATGAAAGCTCCGCCACAGCAACCACCGCAAAGATAACATCTGCCGCCTATCACAGCCTCATAGAGATGGATTGCGACGGAATTGACCTTGTCGTGAGTCAAAGTAGGTACGGTATCGTCTTCGTTCTGATCTGCTGATATCTGCATCATCCGGCGAAGGCCACGCTCTCAAGCCTCCTCAAAGTCTCCACAAAACAGTATTTATACTTGTTGAACCCCTATTGAAGTGTCCGAACGTCCCGCAGATTCATCTTCGTTTCTCCAAAAACAATGGCAGATATATTGGCAGCGTTCGAAGAGTTGGAGAGGGACGATAAGAAGCAGAAGCAGAAGGACGCCAAATCAAGTGGCAAGAAGCAACAGAAAAGCAAGCTTGCTTCCTCCCATGTCTCGTGAGTATCCCGAACCCCCTGTATACCGCCTTGTAACTGACTGTCTACAGAGAAGGTGCCCGCCGCACGCGACCTCGATCACTTCCTCCTCTTAAAAAGCAAGGCTCGACTCTACAACCGCCCCTCTCCGCATCTGACACAGTCGAGCGCTCACCATCTATTGCCGACTCCCGACGAATATCCTTCGCAGATCCTCCTCGACCTTCTGCTCGACGATACTGGATTGCGACAAAGACCGATTCCCTTGCGTCCGGATTCATATGTGACGCACGACTAAATAAATATGGGGTCTCGGAAGAGGAATGGAACCATTTCAGCAGGGACATAGTTGAGGCTGCAGACATTCCCACTCCTTCATGGGCGTGGTCTTTTCATCGGAAGAACGTCATAAAGAAGATTAGACGGGAATTGCAATATGATGGCGATTTGAAGCGGGTACTGCGAAAATGGAATAAACTGTTTAGGAGACAGGGATTCTCGGCCTGGTTGGAACTTCCGACTCCTAAGGGCGAAAGAGATGCACCGGAAGAGGCAGCAGAGACCAAGGAAGAAAGGGATCGAGCTAGAAAGGAGACGAAAAGATTTCGGATTGTCATTAATTCGACCGATAGAGGGACGTCGGTTTATTCGCGCTCGTCGAGTTTGAACAGATCGGTCACTGGAGAGGCTGTGAGCGTGCAGCATGACAACGTTCCAGATCCGGAGCCAGATGATGAAGCAAAACTAGAAGAGGATGATTCAAAAGGATGATGTTGATAATCTGCGGAAGCCTCGAACAATGCCGTCATATCCCTCATCCACTCATCCACTCATCCACATTCTTAGCCAACCGAGAGGGCTCTCGCCCAAACCTCGATCAAATTTTCGACTTTCGACTTCTTGCAGCGTTCTTAACGATCACGAGTCCTCATCCTTGCTCTTTGGTGCTTACCCACCGGATTGAGCATACTTTTTCTTTACCGTCAGGCTGGGATAACGGGCTTTTCTATTGTATAAATACTTGATAACGACGAACGATTATATAAATAACGGCCTGGTAGATGTTAAAAAACAAGAATTACTTTATTCAAGTCCCAAATAAGCAGTGCATATTCTCAAAAGCTACAATTGAAACTATGGATCTGTTCTCCGTCGCTTCTTAACTGCCGAGTAGTTTAATTTATGTCTCATTATATTTACAGTGCCAGAGAATGGTAATCACTTTATGTATGAAGCGCAAAGAAATGTGTCTTTGTTCTGCCATATACTGATGGATCTCATAGAATGAGGTTCTGTATTGCATGGATGCTCTTGGGCATTCCGTCATGGCAAGTGCGTGTGCTTTGATAAGGATATTCTCTCGAGTTGAGAGCTCAAAAGTATACCAGTCCAGTGCTATATTATATACCTGAGCATTTCATTATCATTCTTGACCTGGCACCCCTCCCTCAATCCTCTGCTGTGTCACAAAGCGCCACCGATAGAACAACACCACGTGAGTCAAACCCTGAGTAGGTGTCGATACTCTCAACAGTTTGGGAGGAGGTTGGTATGATTACCTCTCGGGGTAGGGTGGTGGTTCGTGTTGGTGAAATTGAGATAATCAAACTGGGAATAGAGATGATGAGCAGATTATGTGAGATTTAGGTGATGTAACTTACTTGAGGTTTCTATGGCTAGACGACACTCAAATCCAATCACAGTGCTCATATTTTATAAGCCGTCATTGTTTCGATTTTATTACATCGTTTATGTAAACTCATGTGGACCTATTCAGGAGTATTTCAAAGTCCACAGCAGGTACCACAACCGAGGCCTAGCCAGGCTAGAAACTTCTGTGAATTCTTTGCATACTATTCCCTATGTGTATCGCTAGGTATATGCACTGAGTAAGACTTACTTGAGCAGCAACAGAACGGGATGTGGGGCAGTGCGATGGTCACATGATCATCTTCAGGATTGCAAGAAAGCTAAACGTTCAACAGGATTTAATGGATCTAGCGCTGCCCGCAACCTCGTATAACTCGGGTCTATTACCTGGCCTCTATAATAGACTGAAGCCAGGCTAGAGACACGTAATTAAAGGATGGGGCTGATAGTACTTTATGTTACTGGCCCTTTCATTTGTAAATAGGTTCTGTAAAATTAAATCCTCAAAAGGATGGTATAAACGACCCAGTGCAAAAGGTCGTGAAGACTCCGACCACGACTATTTAGCGCTATTATGACTACAAGCGTGGAATTTTGAACGTAAAGCGTTCGGTCAGCACTGGTATGTGCGCATGCGTCAGGAGGCCACCAGGCCTAGCATCGACACTGCCCTTCAGAGTAACTCGGTACACATTTGAATGGACGCCGCGTCTTGTCGAAGGCGAGATGGAATTCCTTCTTACTGCTTCCGACGTGGATGCCCAATATAAACTTCAGAGCATGAATCAAGACCAAATTCCTGAAGATGACAGGGTTAGGTACATTGTGGCTTAGACGCATGTGGAATCAAATTGAGGCTTTGACAGCCGCAAATAGAAAAATGGGAGTTTGAGGATACATTCTCGTTCTATAGGATCATTCTATTTTTAGCTGATTGAAGCTCTTAAGTTTTTTTTTTCAATGTGGCTACAATTGTTCCCACACTATGTAGACTGATTCTGCTGTTTAAACTTGGCGCTGAAATACCGGTATATTCTCATCTCTACTGCATGGAATATTGAGCCAAAGAACGAAAAAGATGATTTGAGAAAAGTCAGTTTGTGAATAAAGGAAAGATGATTTGAATGGCAGGTAAGAGTAGGTATAATCACGTGACGATCCTCGAGGATCGCTTGCATTGTGGCTTATACGTTTCTGTAGAGGCGTATACATTATTTGCCATCCTGATTTTTGAATAATCCTAAAATACTAATCAAATAATGTATAAATAGAGAGATAGGAGCTGATCTTACGTCCTCTCTCCATATTGTCTCTATTTTTTCAATTCTGAAGTTCAACACCAAAAGCTTTCTCTATCAGTTCTAGAGAAGTCTTCCAGAGTTTATGCCTCACCCTTCTTAGTAGATTTATTGCAATACATCATGCATATCCTCTCTCTTCTTCTACCAGTTATTCTATCCCTTTCTCTCTTTGCTTCAGCTCTCCCAACACCGGAGAAGTCTACCGGACCTCCGCAGTTGGATGCACCGCCTCCTTCGCCCTTATTGGATAGTAAATCATCTCATGAGCAAGCTACTGATCCAAAGATGAACCGTCTCCCGTTGCCGACCACGACTATTAAATACATGGAAGATCCTGACGACCACGACCTGATAGGCCTGGTAACAGGCGAGTACTGGCCTAAGAGTCTGCTGGATGAGAATACCGTCAAGAATGCTGTCCTAGGAAATTCTATAGAGGAGGATACATTTGATTGGGAGCAACCGGATGCGGGAAAGAACAGCGTCGATTTTACGTTTGGAGTCCCAACTTTTGCTGATCTGATTAGAGTTGTGCATAAGATACAGGGGAAAGTAGGTGGAACGATCTCGATGGGGCACAGCTGAATAGAGCAGACATATCACTTGAGTGAATCCCTCAGGATCGCCGTTATGGCTTATGCCTATAAGATTCAATTGATTGCCTGTAAAATATTTCTCTAGTTCAATACTTTAGCACTTAAGAACACACCTGAAGTTCTAAATTTTATACCAAACAATTGGCCTACAGGCTTCTAGTCTACATGTTTTAATTTTCACCTTGTCTCAATCTTAATCTATTACTGTATGTTAGGTTCTTGATAGGTATTCTTCCTGTCAGTATTAAAAATTAACACATTTGTCTCGGCCCTCGCGACGCCTAAGGGTGTAACGGTAGTCTGGTTGAGGGTTCTCCTCTTGGGCCCACCCAAAATATCATCAGAAACTAATAAATCACTCGCTGAACCAGCTGTGGAAATCGATCCATCCACTTTTGTTATATTCTGGGTGGAAGGAAAAGGACGCTATTATAGTGGCTTAGGTTTGCATTGGAATTAATAATCCGACAGTGAAATATTGCGAGCAAACCGCACAGCCAAAAATCGAACACATACTGTATGACATCCAAAACCTGTCGGAAGATCGGGGGGAGGCTATTTAGAAGATATCGCCCGGAAAGACGTTGAGTTTTATGTTTATATCGTCTTTTCCCAGGACTAGTGGTATCTATTACCCAAACGGAAATTAGAGGTACGGACTTTGAGAATATTATGGCCAATCAAGAATTTGTAAAACTATATTTAAGTAAAATAAAAGGCCAATTTACACCAAATTTTTTTATTAAATAACTATAAATAATATAGATTTATAGATAATAAAACTTAGAAGGAAAAAAAAAGACTATATATTTGTACAAATATTTGAATAAAAACCTAAAAATTAAGCTTTTAGACAAATTATAGTATGGATATTTTTTGTATATTTAAATCAAAATATTTTACTTGTGTTCGATGTTCTATAAACCATTATTTATGCAAATACACTTGCCTAAATATGGCAGAAAATTTTGTATCAAACACGCTCTTATATGACTTACACTGGCTAATCAAACATGCCACAAAATAGTCTGCACACAGGAAAAATTTCCGCTTAATCGTGATTCTATCCGAACTGCAAACCCATTTGCACAGCCACGGAGAGTGGGGGTCGTTCCGCCCAGACCCTTCATCTTCTAGGCACACAATCTGTGATGTTGCTCATTGCTCATTGGAGTAATATTTCTTGCGTTCTTCGTTCTCTTTCACGAGACTTCTCTACCTTCTTTGTACCCCTCAGAGAGCGCGAACCATCATGGCATCACCCTCAATAGACCAAAGTGGGCATATCATCATAATCGGAGCCGGTATATTCGGCCTCAGCACAGCCATCCATCTCGCTCAGCGAGGCTACACAAACATTACTATTCTAGATAAGCAGCCATATCACCAAACCCTCTATTCATACGATCTAGGCTGCGATGCAGCTTCAGCAGGTCAGCCTCCCATCCATACCCCAAGCATCACTAATATATAGAAGATATCAACAAAATTATGCGCTGTGCTTACGGCTCCGATGTTCTGTATCAAAATCTCGCTCTCGATGCTCTCTCCGGTTGGAAAGCGTGGAATGAAGAATTAGCGGACGAGAGCACCCAAATTCCGCCAGGGATGACACATGAAGATACGCTGTATGTAAAAAATGGATTTATTTCCGTGGCTGACGGCTCCGAGTTGCCGGAATTTGAACGTTTATCATTGAAGGGTATTTCAGAGGCAGGATATGGTGATTCGCAATTTGTCACTAATCAACCTATCGATGTCGCTAGAGCTAAGAAGGCAGGATTTGGGCATGCAATTAATCCTTTTTATAGGAGGGAGAAGTCTTATACGGCGCTTGTTGATGGGATTGGTGGGTTTGTGTATGCGGATAAGGCGTGTCGGTTTGCCCTTCATAAAGCGAAGACCCTGGGAGTGCTGTGCGTTTTTGGTAAAGAAGGGACATTCGAAAGCTTTTTTTACGCGAGCGACGATGAAAATCAGAGTAAAGTGGTTGGAGTTAAGACTGTGGATGGCGTCGAGCACGCATCAGGGCTGGTGATTGTGGCTGGTGGTGGTTGGACTCCAACGATTGTGCCGGAAATGGACGCGTTGTGTGAGACAACCGGAGGCTCCGTTTGCTTCTACCAGATTCCAAAGACATCTCCGCTATGGGCGAGGTTCTCGGCTGAGAATTTTCCCACATTTTCGGTAGGAATGAGAACCGGCGCGGGAGGTGGGGTGTATGGCTTTCCTAGAGATGAGAATGGGATCTTGAAAATTGGATATCGCGGGACGAAGTATGATCTTTCTTACTCTGGGGCTATTATTCCCTCGCAATTCGCTAACATGATGGATTAGATACACAAATCCAATCATTCAGAGCGATGGAAAAGAGCGTAGTGTACCGGTAACGCGCTGGACGAACCCTTCGACGTTAAAAGCCATTCCATCTACTGCTCTGAAGGTGATTCAGTCGTTTGTGTCTGAATACCTCCCAGAAATTGTCGAGGAAAAGATCCCTTTGATTGAATCCCGAGTGTGCTGGTACACTGATTCTTATGATAATAATCTCGTGGTTGATTATGTTCCGAGGAAAGAAGGTTTAATGGTGGCGACGGGTGGAAGTGGGCATGCCTTCAAGTATCTTCCCGTTCTTGGAAAATGGATTGTAGATGTTGTTGAGAGAAAGCAGGGTACACATCAGCAGAAAGATCTTCTCGAAAGGTGGCGCTGGAGAAGCTTGGCGGAAGGAGAAGTTTCTTATAATAAATTGATGGAAGGGGCTGAAGGGGATAGAGCTTTAGGGAAGCAAGTCTTGATCCCCGATGCTGACTTGATGGCGGAGAAGAATCTTGCAAGGGAATGCTTGTAAAAGGGAAATGATTTTTTTATTGCCCTTCAAACTGAGGAACCTTAACAGAATGTCTCTCCTGGTACAAAGCGTTGAGCAGTGACATATCCTACCAACTCAGTAAGCAGAGTCTCTATACCGTCACTCATTCTCCCCGCTGCAATATCCGCCATCCACCTGTCCATATCATCCGGTACTTCGATCTGAGATTGTCGGCTCGCGTTCCCTAACCAACGTTGCTTTTCAATGACAGCATCCGTTTCTATAGTCTTTTCAGATAGAGCCCCAAAGATACCTTGATAGGACCCAGCCTACTCCCAGCGCTCGGTCATTACTACCAACATCAAGGTGCAAGCTCTACAAGTTCTGTTGATCTGAATATGATCGGTTGCATCGCGAACTTCCCCGAAGTTTAGAGATAGTGCAAGTAGGTGAGACCTGCGAGAAAGAGAATGTGCAATACTCTCCATGTGTAGCTTCCTGCCTTATGTCTAACAATAAAGAGAGCATCATGCGTAGGAGAATGTAACATGGTAAACCGTGTATTTCTTTTCTTTGTAGAACACACATGCGCCATTGTCCTATCGCCAACCCTCAGTGCCTTTCGACCGCTCTGAGTGGGTTCTTTCCCTTGTCGGCCTTGCCGAGAGACTCTATGGGGATGTGACATAGTTTGAAGAGTGAGTTTCTTTCAATACAGAAAATTTATATAGACAGTGTAGCTGCTGCGCTGGGATCGCCACAAGTGTCGCCGGTCTCAATTGGAGCTTCGTCGCAGGGCCGAATCATCAGGAAAATACGAAACAAAGCAGTGCTCAAAAATTGCTAGTCAAAAGATCCAGAGATCTAATATCAGATTTCTGTGATCTATTGATAGTTGTTCGTGCTCCGCTGCCGCCGTAAGTCTGTGGTATGCAAGTCCTTTGCCCGCTCATTGGAGAGACCTATCAAGGACCCCTGCACCATAAGGCTTATCCGTTATGATCATGAGGCCCTGCAGAAGACTATTCTGGACTGGAACCCAAAATACCGTTCTCAAAAGACAGTTTTAAGTAAGATTTTGATGTATATTTTCGAGGGTTGATTGTCTGAAATTGTAATCTTAAACGCGTGGAAGACTTTATCACTCCTCCGTATCGAATCAGTTTAAGCTACTTCATTTACTGGTGATAGGGGCTTCCCGGTCTTGAAGAAGGCGCGGATATTTTCAAAGCACTCTCTTTCGGCATCCCTCCACGCCCTGATCGTCAGGCCTCCTAGATGTGGCTGTATCGTACATTTGTCGCTCGTCACGAAATATGGATTTATGCTAGGTTCTGCCTCAAACACATCTAAACCTGCTCTGGATACCTTTCCACCCTCAAGTGCTGCTATTAAAGCCTCTTCATTGACGATTGGCCCTCGCGCGGTGTTTACAAAGAACACATTATTTTTCATCTGCGAGAATTCTCTGTGTGAGATCAGACCCTTTGTTGCAGCATTCAAGGGACAGTTGATCGACACCACATCAGACGTCGCTAGGAGAGTCTCCATTGTTGAACAGTAGGTTACGTTGAGCTCGGCTTCAAGCTTGGGCGAGAGTTGGGTTCGGTTGTAGTATTGTACACTCATACCAAAGACCTGCGCTTTTCTGGCGAGATGCTTGTTTGGAGTTAGCAAAGCTTCCACACAAGGAACATAGTTTCTATTACCTAGCCAATACTTCCCATCCCAATGATTCCCATCGTCAAGCCATTCGGGTCGCCGCACGGAACGTGGTCGTTCCTCCAGAGTCTACTCCTTGCCGACTTTTCGGCCCTCGTCGTATCACGAATCGTCGCCAACGTCAGAAATAAAGCCATGTCTGCCGTAGGCTCTGACACAGCATCACGCGTATTGCAGAACAAGATTCCGTTTTGTGTGTACCAATCGATGTCAAACTCATTGTAGCCAGCAGACGCTGACACAATGATCTTACAACGTGGAACGAGAGGAGCAAGTAGTTCGGCATCGAAAGGCTCAAACGGGCCGGTGCCAAAAAGCACGACGAATGCATCATAGGGACCAGAGCTAGCGACAGCAGCAGTAATTGCTAAAATTGCCTCCTTACGATTCTTCGCAGACAGTACCTGAAGAATGTTAGCAGACACAGTCACCCCAATATTGAGACTTAGATACGCACGTCGAGTTGGAAGTCTGACTTGAAGTCTTCAATATATTCCACACCTGCAGTCTTTGGTTGCATCAGTGCAAGCACTCTGGGCTTTTCTCCGATTGATGGCGACATTATGACTGGAGCAGGGCGGAAAGGTGTTGATAGAAAGTGAAAACTGAGGTATGTCTCTTTTTATTGGATCGGTCGAATTTCTCCCTGCCCTTGAGTGAATCATCATAGTAGAATCCGTCTTGCGAGTTCGAGGCTATCATTCAGTCACTTCAGGGGTCCGTGTCCACCTTCCACGGACCAGTATACCTGAAGAGTGGGATGTCGCCGGAGGAAACCGCGCAGCCAATCACAACACGATTGATCAAGGAAGTCCTTGCGACATGTTGAGCCCGCATCTTTCCAGACATTCTACCCCGACTCTTCTCGTCTTTTCAGCTCTCTGTGGTGGTGACAAGCCTTTTCTCATGTATTTCGAATTTAGCTATACGATCACTACAATCTAGAAGGTTATAGCCGGTGTGATTACCACCCGGTCGACGCAGGGTAGAGTACCGGGACCTGACCCAGGCTTGCAATTCCCAAGGAGCACCTGTTGTGGGGCAACAAAGCCAACTATCCTCTGTTTTCCTGATCTCAATAATGGCATTTCTATTCTTATAAGTAATGTCAGCAGTCCGCGTTGATTATTCCTTTAGGAAAAGTTTTTTCTTAGCTTCCGTGCTTGGGTTGCCACATTATTTGTATAAATCGTGGTTTACGTCTTCGCCTTTTGTCTTTCAATACCTATTGTAAGGAAACGTGAGTCCTGTTAACCAAAAAGTGGAGAAGATGGACTCAGACAGGACAAAATATGTCCCCGTGATTGACATAATAATCATTCCCATCGATTAAAAGATCGAGCGTTCTTTCGTCAGAAAGTTGGATCTCAAGGTCCTACCACTCCTGAGTATAATGTACTTCTCAATAGCGTGATTTGCTTCTTTTCCATCTGAGCATCTTCAATGTTCTAGTTCTCTGAATTGCGGCTCAGATATCATCAACAGGCTCGCGAACACTCCAGATGCGCGTATATCATGCTAAGGATAACCCTACCATTAGATTTTCAAGGTATTTTTTTCCACTTTCTTCAACTTGCATTAAAATGTTGCTAGTCTCCTATTTCCTGTTCATAGTCTACCGTACTCTAGTTTGAGTCCTTTTGTGTATCCATGGTATTTTCTCTCGCGTTGGAAATTGTGCTGGTGCTGATGCTTGAGAAAACCGTGTTCTTGAGGGCAAGTTATTCCGTCTTTCAAAATCTCGAGCTCTTCGGGGCCCTCTGTATTTTCAATTTCTCCCAGATACAGTTGAAGATTAACGCTGCCCAAAAAAATACACACATCATCGTAGCAAAATATTTCGGAGAATCTAACGTTCGAATAAATGCGCGCTCCAATACTTGGCTTGCTAATAAAAGCAAACATGGGCGCCCTCCTATCGATCTCCGAGACGAGGCTCCGCAAGAGACCCTGAAAAGCATGTTGATAGTGCGTTGGATTGGAACACGAAGGCCAGAGGTAATTTATTTGAGTTAATAATCAATGAAAAGATGGCGGGAATGCCAGATGACTGGGTCAAGCCTAAGACCACAAAGGAGCAAAAGATCGGGATTACTAGGAAGATTTTTATGGAGGCTTTCGGGTTTGAGGATGAAGGGTGGAAGATGATGTTCTATTCTTTCTGCAAGCACAGTTAGGAACAGGAAGATAACACATCGCACTATATCATTTATAGAGAGAGTGTAATAATTGAAGAGGATGATATTGCAAGGTGTGCAATAAAAGTACGTATGGGGTATCTATTCCTTGTGAGGGGTGTGAAAGAGATTCTAGGTAGTACGTATGAAGATGCGCAGACCTTCAGTAGGGATCGGTCACACTTTTAGTATACTTACTTGGGCTGAATCAATGCTCCACGATAGTCTTTAAATGTATCTAAAACTAAACGCACATTCGGTTATCTCCATCATAGGACTCTTTCCCCCAACTTTTGGGTGTCTTCATATATCCTTACCCCGCGTTTTGTCTAAAATATCCTCATCGTTGAAAAGTGTCATCCATGCATAATAGTCACTCATTTTCAAACATTCTCTACCATGTCAGCTCTGCAAGTCATACCCGCCCGTGAAGGCAAAGCAGCCCGCGTCTCAAAAGGCCAAAGCATCCGCCTCATCAACACCCACGGCTCCCAAGTCGTCGATACCTGGGCCTTCAACTCCCATGACTTATCTGAAAGAATGTCCATGGAGTATACCCGCGCGCATATCGACAAAATCCTCCCCGCCATCGGCGACACCTTCGTCACTAACCGGCGCTCTCTAATTCTCACTATAACCGCTGACACCACCCCCGGAAACTACGATACCCTGATGGCTGCTTGCGACTCTCACCGCTATGTGAAACAATTCGGCATCAGAGAATACCATGATAATTGTACGGATAACTTGAGACAGGCGATGGAGGATGTAGGGGAGATATGCTATAAGGGCATGGAAATTACGCCGAGTCCGTTTAATATTTTTATGAATATTCCAATTCAGGAGGGAGGAGTGTTGAGTTGGGAAGCGCCGACGACGGGGAAGGGGGAGTTTATTGAGTTTAGGGCAGAGATGGATCTTATTGTGGCGTTCAGTGCGTGTCCGAATGATTGTTTGCCGATTAATGGGGGGACGTCGATGGATGCTCATTTCATGATTTTATAGAGTTATGGGTATTAACAAAACAAAAATTTCGTTTAATTCAGCTCAAATCCTGTAAAGCTAGAAAGATCTCCTGTGCTCCTCTAGGCCCATCCTCTACCTGGTTTGTTCGATAGAAGTGAGGAAGGTGCATCCGAGACAATAGGTTGCCTATTTTGAACAATTTCGCAGTGATACTTGAAGAATATATCAACAGATGGACTCGTATACGACCTATATACAATTAATCTCAAGTCAAACAGAATCAATGGCTTCAGGTCCCAACCCGTGAGTCCTCGACACGTGACGCCCCTATTTTCCCGACCACTTGCAGTCGTTGCCGCTCTCGGGTGCCGTACTAGTAAAGCGATCGTCACTGACAGGTCGTGCCGCGCAAAACAACTTGCCGACCACATTCCCCGTTCCCCTGACGTACGGCTAATAGTTCTGCCTCCTAGTAAGGGTGGGGCCGATGGCGGGGGAATCCCTGGTATAATGCAACAAGCTGGGAAAGCAGGGTGTCTAGATTCTCCAGGTCCTCGAGATCTTCAAAAGCTTTCGCGTTCAAATCTACACCCGACGTGCAAAACTATCGTCAACATGGCAGACAAGAATGCAAACCTCCATATTGTCGTTATTGGAGCCGGTAAGTCAGTGTGAAATCTGGAGGACTACCGTCACTAACCATGAGATGCAAAGGGATGGGTGGTTTAGCATGTGCCCTAGCCCTAGCCAAACAAGGTTTTAAGCATATCGAGGTCTATGAAACTGCCTCAAACCTAGGATTCGTAGGTGCTGGCATTCAGCTGGCGCCAAATATGGCAAGAATCTTAGACAGGCTCGGTTGCTGGCCGGACATCGAGAAGGAGGCGGTTGATCTGAAAGATACAAGTATTCGACGTAAGGTTCTTTTAGCAGGTTTTAAATTTCAACGCTGATATATGTGTAGAGGGTGACTCTGACAATGAACTTGGCCACGTGGACTTGAGGTACATTCGGGAAACTTATGGCTATCCTCATATGGTTGGGCATCGGTCGTCCCTCGCCGGCTCATTATTCAACGCATGCAAGCACAAGGAAAGCATAAAATTTCACTTTTCTACCGCTGGTTCTGAAATCAAATCATGGTCACCCAAGCCAACAATCAAAGTCCAACCACGTGACGGTAAACCGTACACCGTCACGCCAGATGTTCTCCTCGCAGCAGATGGCCTAAAAAGTAATATTCGCTCGCAAATGCTCGACCTACTCAAGATTGATGCCCATGTTCAGGACACAAATCAAGCAGCCTACCGCATCATGCTAAAGCGCTCAGAAATGGAACACGATCCCGAACTTCTCGAGCTCATCGACAGCGACCGAGTAACACGTTGGATTGGCGAAAAACGCCACATCATAGCTTACCCAGTATCCAGCAAAACAATATACAATCTATCTACCGTTCAACCGGACACCAATTTCGCAGCGGCTCCGTCGGCCACTTACACGACGAAAGGATCCAAGACTGCTATGCTAGACATATTCTCTGATTTTTGCCCAAAAATCCAGAGGATGTTGGAACTAGTCCCTGACGGTGAAGTATGCGAATGGAAATTGCGTGTTCATAGCCCTCTACCAACCTGGGTTCACGGCTCTATGGCATTAATCGGCGATGCGTGTCATCCTACACTGCCTCATTTGGCCCAAGGAGCTGCGCAAGCGATCGAAGACGCAGCTGTAGTTGCAGTTGTCCTTTCGCGTTTACCTGATCAGAGTCCCGAGACTATCAATAAAGCTTTACGCGTTTATGAAAAAGTAAGGAAGGAGCGAGCCGAGACGTTGGTCGAGCTTGCTGCCGCTTCGGGAAGAGCGCTACATTTGGGGGAAGGACAGGCAAAGAAAGAAAGGGACGAACAATTCGCCGCGTTGAAAGAGAAGAAGGGAAGTGTCCCGGATAAATGGGCGGATGCGGATGTGCAGAAGCAGATCTATGGATTTGATGCAATGAAAGTTGCGGAGGATGGGTTTGAGGATATTTTCAGGAGTCTGTAAGTTTTTCGCAATAACATGAGCTCCCTCTTTCCTTGCACTACCTAGCTCCTGAATTCCAGGAGATGCCACCACATCATTGAACCTCTCTTACTTTCTTCACTCCCATAGCCTGGCCGTCAAATAAGCGGTCGTAATCACGACAACTTGATGGACAGGGATCTCACCAATTAGATCGCCGCTTTCTTTGAATGCGCATCAAAATTGTTTTTGATACGATTATGTTATTGCAGTTCTTTCATGCTTTCAATCAAATCTTTATGGTAAATAACTTCCGCATCCGGCCAACCGTTCACATTTTCACGATGACTTCTTTTGTTCTGTATGAATGCATTTCCATGACAAAGAATTCGAGCTCAGCAAATAGCGACTTAACAAAGGATTGTAACACAGACCAAGTCCTGAAATCTTGCATTCTTAAGTTCTTGCTACTGTCCAATACATCATTAACACCCCAAAATCTCAGACTGACAATATTTGACTGCGGTCAATCCATCTCAAATTCAGCTCGTTTCTCGTTGGTAGTGTTGGTGCTGAATCCTGTTCAAGATGTGGAAGAAACTTAAAGCCAAGATCAAGGGCGAAGATGAAGTCCCGACAACTCCAGAGCCCTCGGAATCAGGATACAACAACCTAAATGCTGGGATTCCCGAACCTGAGCAAGCTGCTCGTGTTGATGAGGGAGGAGTTTTTCGTAGTCGACCCCGAAAAAACCCGCTCGGTCTAACGATGGTTGCAGTTGAGGTCTACCGACAAGGAAACGCTAATTCAACCGACATAGAAATGCCTCTCAATCAGATAACCGCTTTTCTTAAACAAGGTATGGAAGACCTCAGTCACATGGCCAGGAGTTACAGCTGGGATCAATTTCAAAGCACCTTTCAACGTCGTTTGGACGAAAATATAGGAGCAAACCCTACAACTCTAAGATATGGAAGAATTGGATATTTTACCAGCAAGGGTGATCATAAAGAAGTTCATAATCAGAAAGAATTCGAGAAAGCGCTCAATAATCTGTACGAGAACCGAGGTGATGATAATCTTTTGAAGTTCATCCTGCAACCGGAAGCCCAAGATAAAAGGGACGCTAGGGTGGCTGCAGAAAAAGAAATCGCCGATAAACTTGCAGCGGAAAGGAAAGCCGAGGAGGAGAAAAAGGCTGCGAAGGCGAAGAAGGCAGCGGATGCTCAGCAAGCCATTGAAGATAAGAAAGCAGCAGAGTTGGCCAAGAAGTCTGAGGGTATCAGTGAGAGTTCTGAGCAGAATCTAAGACCTGTAACTCCCAAGAGATCCAACAAAATCCAAACGCTTTTCGATAGAAATCCGCCTACCCCAGATCCCACTCCTAAGAGAACGGGAGGACGGCCGCTTTCTAAGATTGTAACCGAGCCAACCCCCTCAACTCCAGATCCCTTTCGTAAGAGGATTTCCCAGGAGTCGCGTATACCAAGGCCGGCAACTAGTGAGGGACGCCAACAGCCTATCCCTTCATCAAGCCAAGGATCACTGGGCAAAGAATCTTCTAGGATATCTCCTGTCTCAGCGATTGGAAAAGCAATTAAAAAAGCTGTGACACCATCTATCAAAAAGGCTCCAGAAACTGACGAGGAGAGGCGCGTTCGTCTTCAGGGCTTGAAATTATTTGAGGAGGAAGGAAGGAAAAGCTTCAAAAAGGGAGGAGATGAAAAGCCGACCAGTAGATCAACCAAGAAGACTAGTGAGGAAGTTGAAGAATTAAAGGAGTTAGAAGCGATAGAAGAGGCAGAGCTCGAGGAGGATATTTCCCAGGAAGATCACGTAGCTGCTCAGTAAGCCACCCCAAGTTTTCCAGCGGATTTTGAAACTACACCAAACTAATTATCTCCAAGGCTCCAAAAACTCCTAGAGCTCGAGGAATTAACACAATTAGGCGGGCCAAAGGATGAAGAAGGCACTTTCCCTAGATGGGAAGAGTGCTGCCGTATGTTCGGCCACAATCCTAAGAATACTGATATCGATTCAAAGATCACCTTGGCAGGCCTTAAGACCCAAATCTACCAATACCAAGCCTATAGCATATACTGGCAAATGCTTACCTCACGTAGTCTCGGAGGTGGGTTTGTAGCAGACGATATGGGATTGGGGAAGACGCTATCTTACCTGGCTTACATAGTCGCTGAGCGACAACTGGCTGTGCTCTGGCGAGAAGTGGAGAGATCTCGGAAAGCGTACGATGGAAAGCACTTGCTGCCAAGTCATACTCCTAGCAGAACTTGTCCGCAGCCAAGCAAGCCAGGATGGATTACCTGCCCATGTTCTTCTTCCAGTCCAACCGCAAAAATGGTGCCACAACCCGGGATAAGAATGGTATGTGTGCCACCGCCATTGGTGCAAAACTGGTGGGATCAATGGAAGGACCACGTCGACACACTCAATAATGATCTCGGAATGAGGGTTGTTGTTGATCACGCAGGAGCTTTCAACAACACTACTTCAATGGCCGACCAGAAATCCCTTAGCAGTGTGCTCCCCACCCAAACTCGTTTAACGGCCAATTTGGCCAGGAAGGATACAACAGCCGATGATACACCAAAGGATCATTCAGAGGGCTATCTTTTGTTGACTACCAAAGAGAGTTTTGCAAAGTTTGAGAAGATTTTTGAATACAAGGGACAAATACATGACCCAAAAAACCCGGGGGAGTGGAAGAGTGGGACCAGAAACAGCCTCATCATCGGAATCGCTGCGATTGATGAGTCGCATGAAGAGTATTTCAAGAACAAGGGTCGAGCAGCTGTCCTCACCAACCTTCCAACTTCCAATACCTCAGTTGTTCCTTTCCTATGGGGATACTCTGGTACTCCAATATCCCAGACACCTCGAGGGCTGGAAGGTGTACTTTACGCCATCGAGAAAAACTCAAACACGAACTGGGCTGAAGATCCCACATTCCAACAATTCCAATGGGCACGACTTGACGCCATATGCAAAAGCTACGACGCCCAACTCAAAAGCAGTAAGCGCAATGACGCAGCCTTAGAACGAATCCTCGCCGATTTTAAAACCTTCTTGACCAACTTCGTGATCCGACGCACCTCATCAACAGACTGGTTCGGCCACACCTTAATGAAACTCAAGCCCCATTATCACCAAGACGTTCTCCTCAAACAAAGCCCAGCAATCAAAGACGAAATCACCGCTTTCGAAGCACTTTTTGATGCAGATCGTGCAGCTGCGCTTGCGAAAGTCCAGGCAAATTGGGATAACTTCCCAGACGCAAGAAGAACAGATATTCGTCCCACAGAATTAGGATTTAATACCATGGTCAGTGAAACTTGGAGATCTAGAATCCTAGCTACTTTCCCAGGACTCTGCAAACTTGCTAAATCGGAAAACGATGCGAATCGTTTGAGTTTGACTGAAAATGAAGCCATCGGTTTCCTCCGAGAAAATGAACCAAAGCAGAACACTACTCCGTATGGAAGGTTCCTTAAAGATATTGTAGAGACGAGTCCCAAATGCATGTGGCTGTATGATTTTATCACGGTGCTCAATACACAGACGGATATTGCGGGTAAACCAGAGAAATTGGTTATATTGTCCGCTTTCCCGCAGGTTGCGTTTATTTTGAAACTGGTATGGAACACTCCCCTATTTTTTGAATGATATGCTAACTCATAACAGTTCGTTCAAAGATACTTCCCTGAAGAAAGGTCTCGTGTCGGTGTCATAACCCAACGCATGAAAGCGACGGAACGTAGCCAAATAATTGACTGCTTCATGGAAGCCAAAGACGCCAAAGGAAACCGCAAATCCAAGCGTGAAGTCCGTTTCTTAATCGGCACCACGCTCGCTTTAGGCAAAGGATTGGGCTTGACGCAAGCGTGTAATGTGGTGTTGATGGAGCCCGATAGTTTTACGGTTGAGTCGCAGGCGTATGGGAGGGTGAATCGTATTGGGCAGAGAAATCCGATTACCAGGAGTTATAGATTGATTGCTGTGGGGAGTGAGATTGAGGGGAAGATTTTGAAGAGGCAGGTTGATAGGAAGGAGTTTTATGGACGCCTGATCGTGGATGAAGAGTCGGAGCGGATTGAAAGTATTGGATTGGGGATTTCGACTTGATTTTAGGCAGTGGTTGTTTTGAATTTTGCTAATATAGTATGGTGTTTTAATTTAGTGTTTGATATGATATTTAATAGTCTTCACCGTTTGAATGGTGTGGTTATTACTGTTCCATGGTTGTCAAAGGATCGCGATTTATTAATCCCAGAGGAAAGTCTCCTCATTTGCATAGGAGGTGGGTATAAAGCTCGAAATCTAGAGGCAGTCTGCTAAAATCTATATGAAAAAACATAACAAGGAGGTACCTGCGCCACCCGCCCTTCATGCGATTTCAAGCATACTTATCATGCTCCTTTAAAAGTGAAACCGCGCCCTTCTTCGTAACAATAACAACCGTTCGTTCTCCTGTCCTGGGATCCATGTAGGCACCACAGTATATCTTCTTCTTCCGAATATTATCAATAACCGAGGCCTTCCTCTGATTCTCGACACCCCTCTGAATCTGCCCTCCGAACCCGCTCTGAAACCCATACTCACCCGGGCCCGTATACGCATACGTTGCCGTATGAATGTTACTCTTCGACATGATATCAATCTCCGGAAAATTACTCGATTTCGGACTATCCGGTCCCAAGAAGAACATCCAAACAATACATGCAATGCTCCAGACCCAAAGCACGAAAGCCATAATGGCAAATGAATAAACGGTCCATGCGGGTGCGAGAGCGCGATATGAGGATGTCACAATTGTGGCGTTGACTTTCATGTCTGGGGGGAGGGTGGATTCGGCGACTTGTTGCCACATGACGGTGGAGAATTGGAGGGGGATCGCCATCATGCTTTGGAGGAGTTGGAGCCCGCCGTCGGTGTAGGTGTTGAAGTCGTCTTTGTAGAGGCGGAGGATCCACTGGGGGTTGGGTGGTTAGCATTGCTTCTTTGGTGAGGGAAGAATAGTGATGAAGATAGGAAGCGGAGACAGAACAGAACACTGCTCGAGAGTCGAGACTCCCCGCAAAAATTGCTTGTTGCTTGGAATGTCTCTCAATTTCGCTTGATATTTGGAGATTTGATGTTGATGGATGGAAGAAAGGGAGGGGTCTTTTGAGCCGTCTACGCACTTACCCCCCATCCAAATTGCACCGCATATCTTGTAGCACCGGATTTATAGGCCTCTACGTCTGAATAATTCAATATCTCTGGAACAGGACCCAGCACCATGGATATATACTGGGTAAATATTGTCAGATTCATCGGAGCCGGCTGCGGCGAGCTAATAGACTCGATCGAAAGAATAGATTGATTTTTGAGATCATAAGCTGTCGTTGCATATCTCTTATAGACAGAAACAGCAGTGGTTTGATCCAGTGTTTGTGTCCAGGTCGTATTTGTCGCGCACTGTGTTACCCCAGTGGGACAGATCGCCCATCCTTTGAATATCCTGATTAGAGGTTTCTTATAGCCTTGTTCATCCTTAGCACTTACCAATAACTAATTCGGTGCTATTAGAAGTAGCACAAATATATAGCCCATCACCTAGCGATTTCATATACATATCGCAATCCGAAGACTTGAATCGAAAGTTAGGGTCAACAAGAGAAAATTCGACCTGATAACCAGGTGCTCCATTAATGAGAACGGCATCACCAGGTTGGGCTGAGTCGAAAAGGGTCGCAGTAACATTCCCATTGTCGATCCGTACAAGATCCAGGCCCCCTGGAAGAAAAATAGAAGTGACGGAAGAGCAATTGCTAGTCTTGGTACAACTGACGGGGTCTATGCTGGTGACAAATCTTGGATCCGTCAGGAAACCCATGATGTATGATGAGGCGAAGGCATTAAGTATTTCGGGTGGAACGATTGAGATGAACTGTGAATTTAAAGGAGCTACACCAGCTAGGACGTTGATTGGCGGGGTGGGGTTCTGGCTGGTATAAACGTTCTTGAAAGTGATATCGGCTACTGGTGTCAGTCACTGTGTTTCGTTTCACTTCATGGTACTCACTGATTAGTATGAGACCGACGACAGTATGAAGAGCCATTGACAGAAGTCTGTCGAAAGTCAGTAAAACATACATTCGAATTCTAAGCATTGACTTACTTCACAATACACCAAAACTGATGAGTGCCCCCCTTCGCAATCAAGTTCCATATTCCGGCCAGTGAAGTTGCACGGCTGAGCGTCAGGAACGAAGTAACCAGAATGCCTTTTTCTGGTCGACATGCTATCGCCCAGCGCAAAGCTTCCGAAGTGTTGACGAAAAGGTTCCAGCAGAGAAATGCCACAACGTGGGAGAGAATATTGACCACCAGAACTGTCTTGCCAGGTGGTAATGCCAGGTGTTTTGGTAATGCAGAGAGATTTACAAGGGCTCGGTATGAATAGAAGACTGCGAATGTTGAAACGATGCAGGTAATCATTGCAGTGCGCCAGACAAGACTCAGTCTCTTGAATTTGGGTTGAACATGGGACGTAGAGTCGAACCTCAGGACTGGGGAAGGATCCTCGTCATCATGAATGAAGAACTGCCCATGGCTATTGTCTTGGACATCTGCAAACCTAGGAGGCGGCAGCTGCTTCGTAATATTGCTATCGCAGACCGTAGTTTCCGAACTCGACAGTATGTTCTCGAAATATGGACGAGATTGTTGCTCGTACTGAGAGTTTTCTAGTCCAATATCGCCTAGGTCGTGGTAGAAGGACGAAGTCTCTGGCAAAGGAATCGATTGAAAGTAATCATGCGTCATTTTGATATGTAGCCACTTGGCCTAGAAGTGGCTTGTAAATCTATCGTGATTGTAGTATTCTAATTGTACTCCAAGACTGAGCACAACTTTTTGGGATGTGGAGAAAATTCGAGAATTACATACTTCTCAAGGAACATGTGGGGGGAATGGTGAGACTACATCGGGTAGAGAAGATGGGAATTCCCCAGCTTACATGCTTGTAGATGTCCAGGGTCTCGATAACCTGAAGAGAGTAGAATCCGTAGACTGCTGCCTGGATCATGATTTTGCGAACTCAAAAGCACGATTTTCCCTGGAAATGTACTAGATCCCTGTTCCTATAAATATCGAACCAGTCAAGTGCTCTGATATCCTTGATCCTTGATCATGATTCAGCCCTCTGGAGGTTGGGGGCCAACGACCGCATTTTGGCTAAATTCTAAATCAGGAGGCTGAGCAGCTTCCAATCAACAAACTTTTCAGCTCCTGCAACTTGCCTGGAGGATCCAACCACCAACGCCCAATCCAACGGTGGGATCGCATATATCGATTGCCGATTCGTTGTTCGCTTCCACCTCGTGGCAACGTTTCAAAGAGGTGCCAGGGAGACCGCTAAACATTTTTGGAATCAACCTTGGAAGAAGAAATTGATGGACGTGGTGAAAATTTTTTTAAAATAGACATCGATACCCCGAAAAGTTAGTTCTCAACCCTACAAAAGTATTCTAGTGGCACAGTACATGGTGCATGGTAATTGTTACATGGTCCTGGGTCGCGGGGTAGCAAACACCTTGACAGTTCCTCCTTGGCTGGGCGACTCTTTGACTCAAAAGCTATAAATAGGTAGCTAAAATAACTGACGGAGGACTTGATGATATCTGGGATATGTTTGGAAGCTTGGCGGACGGTAACAACGCCAGCAATTGGTTGAGGTGTTTTATAGATTTTGGCCACATTAGAACGGGGTGGGAAATGATGTTAGCGATGCAGATCACTATAAATTTAGCGATTAAATCCCTATCCCCGCAATCTTATCTCGAAGGTCGGCCAAGTTGAAGCAATACCTCTGGAAATGACCCCGCGGGCCTAAATAACCATGTAATGAAAACTGATTTTGACCATGCACAGGATCGCAGGTAACTTACCAGACCTATCAAATGGTCAACTCAACCAGGTGGCGTGTACCTTCTGTTTGTGATATTGCCCATACAAATTACCTCCCATCAATTTTGAGGGGTAGTTTTGAGACGAATTCAGAGGACGTTGGTAGATCCAACTGCAACATTTTCAAAAATGGTTTTCAGGTACAGAGCGCTCCTTACCCTAGTCTGCTAGCTGCATGTCCTCTTTGAGCCTTTGGAGTTTGCAAACGCTGAGATTCGTATCATGAACGTCTCATGATGGCTCGAATGAAATAAATTTTGGGCCCGTGGCCCTCATTCTTTCAAACATTCGGACTCTCTTCCATAAGTGTTCCAATTTTGGCATGCGGATCTGCTAGCGAGCTCGTGGGGAATACGAAGCTTACCGCAAAACGTTAGTTGCATCGCTAAAGTGCCCTACCAGAAGCCTAAGCCTAAGCCTGAAAGCCTGAATGCGCCACAAGAGCTGGAACAGGATAAGCACTAACTAGATGGATTTGGGTGCTTATAATTAGTGGCTAGCCTTTGTAACTACAAGGTCTTTTCTCGCGTGATACCCCTCCTGTGGTCCTGGATCACTAAATTATAGGGTACCGTAACGAGATGGTGACCTTAAAGGGTAAGTATATTTATAGCGTGCTCATAGGGCTTTTAGCGATCTACGAACTTTCTACGGTAAGCTTCGTACACGAGAATGAAATACGGATGCCTTATTTAGTAATTTGGTTGAGATCCCAATTGGACACACCTTGCCCTACTAGATCTCCCACAATAGAAGCTTCCATAGTTTTTGATTCTTGACATCAGACCTCCAGCCTTTGCATCGATCAAAAGTTTGCCAATCTTCTGTTTCCCAGGTTGAATCCGTTCAGGGACGTTGACTGCGAGATATTTAGCATCTGTAGCTATCACGAGGCTCCTGCAGCTGCAGTCGGTAACCCACTCACGAATTAACAAAGCGCAGAGATCGGCATGGTTGCCTGCAAGTTTGTTCAGTGCATATAGCCCCTGTGTAGATAAGTTCCCCAGTCTGCGGATCACCCAGCCCGGTTTCGTATCACTTTGCCCGTTTCGTAAACAGGCTCCATCGGTGTGACGAATATATCGGCGCGCATCTGCAACAACTGACTTTGGGGGCTCAAACTTGGAGGGGTATTCATTTCTCATTTACTAGTGAGATCATCTTTTGCGCAAGAACTCGTCGACCATTTTCATCTTCCTGCTTTTGTCACCCATGAGTATGGCCATGCCAATAGATTCTCTTATGAGCACATTCCTTGCAGTGGTCATAGTTCAGGCATTGAATAGTGATTCCAATTGTTGGAAAATTGAACGCCTGTTTGCGACTTTTTGCGGCAGTCGCATTCAACTCTGGATGGTCTTTTAGCAGGAGGCAACATGAGCATAGGGATATGAAGCTTGGATAGAAGATTGTCGTTCTCAAACATGTTTGTTATATTGATGATAGAAAGTGCTCTGCTCTCAAGACAAAGAAAATATTAAGTAAAGGCTAGAAGGAACGCTAACTTTGTAGCTCGCTGGTACTGTTCTTGTACTATATTTGCGGGGCTGGAACGCCAATACGTTAACCCGGAAAAAACGCCACAGAGTGCTCACGTTTTACTCTGCGCTTCTCCAATCAATCTTATAGAAGAGACTCTGATATTCCAACCGTCTGAATCCGCATCCTTCCAATAGACAAGGGAAGATCCAGCGCATTCGAATTACCAACAAAATTCAGGATGAACTTCTACGAAGCTGCCCGACGGGAAACCGATGCACCTCTGCTCCGAGATCCCCTGTCGGCCGATGGGAATATTGAAAACCCGTCTCCAGTGCAGCGGTCAGTATTTACTGGGGTTGGATTGCCTTGTCATTATTTTCCCTTGGTTGAGAGAAACTGGAACAGTGTCAAAATGTGTATCGACCTTGGCCATTGGTCCCTCATTGCTTGTCCACTAGTAAAAGGCTTTTCCAGCATTTCAACTTGAGCGGCTGACTGACAAATAACAGGGGATACAGATTGAGGCCACTGAATATCCCCCAGCCGCTCTTGCCTCCGCATTCCTCTACGTGAAGATCACTGTGGCGGTCCATGATTACTCCATGACCAGTGCGGTGAAACCGTTCGCAGCGTAGGAAGAATTAATGTGTATTAATATACATTAAAGTAAATTAGATTATAGATTAAGACTTTTGGGGCATCAGATTAGATTGATAGATTTATTAATTGCATTAATTTGAATCACGTGACTTTTATTACATGTATAATATATATTCAATAATTTTATTATATATAAACAGCTTGGTCTCTATAGTAACTTCATAGCGGGATACAATTTGCTCGCTAGGGCTTCTCCGATGTGGCCACCCTTTGAATACGGCATCCGGAGAAGAGGCTACATTGGTAGTTTCTTGAGACGCAGTGGGATAAAATGAGCGCTGTATTGACTAGCAAAGCCCTTTAATAGCATCAATCATCACGGGCATAGGATTGGAAATAAAAATCTCACGAGATTAGCTAGGGAGCTCTGAGTCTGTAGGCTCCACTCTATAGACCGTCGCCTCCATACGATCCCTGGGAAATGGAACTTGATCGTAAGCGGCGGGCCAGTTGGCATATTCGCTGCCCTTCGTCTCTCTCAATTGGGCCAGGCATGTGTGTTGGTGGAGAAGAACACCTACACAACTGTCCACCCGAAGATAGAATGTGCCTCCCACGGGACGATGAAGATCTACCGCCGAATGAGGCTGGTTGATCACCTCAAACCGGTCGGCGTTGCCGAACACCAAAAGTTTGGGGAAGTGCTCAAAACAGGCCTTGGCGAGAAGAATTTCTTCGTCGTCCGATTGTGAGTAGTTTTGTAGCCTGACATGATCAGAGCAGAGTACGGAAGCAGCAGCATTGTTGATTAACTGCTCACGTACCTATATATAAGACCAACCCTCCCCACAGTCACTGCGCAAAACCTAGGCTGAGTCTAATGATGGCTCTCGCCCGCTGGAGCAGCACATGCGGCAGTCACTGGTAGTCTATGAAGCAGTTCTTAAGAAACTTGACGAAAAGGAGCCCTTGATCCAGGATCATTGAGGCTACTCCTTTGAGTCCTCACTAAAAACGAAGATGGCGTGCTATCGACCATCACGGATCCTTCAGGGAAATCGAGCGTTGTCAAGAGTCGTTTTGTGATTGGATGTGATAGCACAGGGAGCAAAGTTAGTCTGAGTGCTGGCTTGCAGTCGCCAAGGCGTTCACTGTGAGCGCTATATTCCTCTTATTTTCTTCCCTTTGTCCTCTTGCCGCTGACTGTAATCTCAGAAGGCCGTTAAATCTGGTCTACGTGCACTTTAGGTCCAGAGAATTGGAGAAGATGCAAAGCCAAGGTGACTTTTGGTATATGGTGATCTTGAATGGGGGCATAGTTGTGGCTCAAGACAAAGTCGATATATATACTTTGCTTCGAATGGTTCCTCCTGGAGTGAATATTTACGGAAACTGGCAATCCCGAGGAATTTATCGACGAAACACTAGATGGTATAGGTGGAACTTTTAACCTCAGAATAGCCGAAGTGATTGTGAGTGGCAAACAACAGTCTGACTTTGTCTATTACGAATTTATTCCGCTCAGAGAAGGGTCAAATCTTCCTGGCTAGCGATTCCGGTGCGTATCAATATCAGCGTGCTTAACTACACATATTCTAATCGAGCGTTTATCCGAATAGCCCACCAACTCACTCCTGCTGGAAGACATGGCCTCAATTCAGGAATTTAAGATTCCTATGATCTCACGTGGAAGTAAGCAATATCGGGAGTAAAACCCCCTCTTTCAGATAGTTGCATGAGTATCAGAGAAATATGCTTGCTCCCGAGACATGGAGCTGCTTAGGTTGTCTGTTTACCCTGAGACAATGTCTCCAGTCCCAAATCTATCCGGAAAGAGCAATTGCTGACTCCCCGATCTTCCAGGTTAAACGCATCCCTGCGTAGATGGAGGGGGGATGTACTCCTAAGTTCCTACAGCTTTGAACGTCGGCTAGTGGCTGAGCTGAATACCAGCATGGTTGAGAAAGCTACCTTACTCCCATGGGTGACTAAAGCAATGGAAGTCGGACGGGAGAGGATTCTTGCGGCCACCGGAGAAGGCCAACTCAGTCAAAATGAGATGACAGACGCAATCATGCCAGGACATTGGGTCCACGATCAAATAGGAACTGTGATTGGAACGTGATGTTGTTTTAATACGCCCCGACGGGTTCGTCTGCTGGCGACGCCCGCGTAAGGGAGCCCGATGCAGCTAAGGTCGAAAAGTCCTTTTTATCGCAGTAGACAAGTCCGGATAATTGATCCGTAGATATAAGCTATCGACATATTGGAGTTGGTTTCATGTAGAGAGATTTGGCACCTACACAATCGCAAGTTTCGTACCTCAATTACTTGGACGAATCAAATTACCTGGTTCTTTAGACGGATTTTTTATTTCTTACCGCTAATTAACTCCGTACATCCCATTCATCCAAGGAGAGCGCTTATACTGTATCTAGTTTACATCAGTTCACATTCACGTTGGGAGAGGGGCTGGCCGAAAATAGTTTAGACTCGCTTACGCAACTACCACAGTACTAGTAGATTAAGTCGCGTCACACCTCCAACCTCACGCGTTTGCTTCCCCACAACTCCATGATCCTTTGCACACAAAGATTTCCTATTAAGTCAGTGGGATTGTGGGATTGCAGTGTCTGATGCATCTTCGTCGACAAGCAAACCTCTCCTCCCATCAAAGTTGAGGCTGCTACTTTCACATCGGTTCATTCGCCTCAACTCTTAAAGACCACCCAGTGTTAATCAAATAATCTCTAATTTCCAATTCATGAGGTCATAATACACAATACTAGCTACCCTTCAGCAAATACTACCTTTCCGGATTCCCACCGTTACAGAGTCGCTTCAGCTGTCAAGCCCAACGTTCTCAACGATCAGCCTTGGCCCGGACTCCGTAAAGGATGCGTATGCCACTCTGTCCGCAGCAGCTCTCATTATGCATCGAGAGGCCAAGCCACTCAAACAAAGTCTCTTTGAGACCCTCTATTCTAACCCCATCCGCTTGTATTGACGCAACTTATCCAGCTCGATGTGTCTTTAGGGGGGCATGTCTTGGTCCTGGCTCACGGCTCCCCAAGCATCGATCAGGAAACTATTATCGACCTTTCTGTTACACTTCTGTAGGCTTTCAGGGAGGCTAACCTGAAGCTTGTGAAGGATATCGATGCCAAGATTGAGCCAAGCAATCGCGTGATCGACAAATATTAACTTCCTTTCTTCCTTGTAGGCCACGACTTCGACCACATTTTGCAGGAGGATATGATATCTGCCACTTGTTATGTAAGCGACTTCAAGCATCGCTGGCCCAGACCTCGCAGCGCTGCATTTGAAGGGAAACGACAACCAAAGATTGATTGACTACTTTCCGAGCCCTGCGTTGACCAGGGCCTATTGCGGCGAACCCAGATGTTACGTTATGTTCACAATTATGCTTTGAGACGGATCGGCAACTGTACTAAATCCGAAATGGGTACAGGTACAAGCAAACGTGGATGCTGCTGCATCATGGACATCATAGGGTTGGCTCGGAGCCATTCTGGGTCTGAAAGCTGCCAAGCATTTTGTCACGAAAACAAATGCGATTCAGAAGATACGAACAACAGCTGTTGTTTTTGTTGCACCTAAGCTTGATGCTACACTGGAGACAGTCGAGGGAACGGTGCCAGTGCATTGTCTCAAGGATGTTGTGATGTGTCAGGTAGTTCAAGATGGTCATTTTCCAATAATGGCGTCGCCGAGAAGGTAATGAGGACGTCGAGGTGCTTTTGAAGGGACCGCAACTTTGTTTTCCTTGATTTCGATTTCGATTTTGGCTATATTTGGGGGTGCGGGTAAATTGGTTGTCGCGAATGTCTGGTAATGCAACTCTATTTCTGCACCTTATTTTGTAAAGATGTCTACATTCCGCTTCTTCATTGGTAAGCTGATGATTTCTTCGGCATTGTAAATTTCGCTCTCCAGTGAGACGTTCCATTGTGCGCCGAATTCCACCAAAATAGACCTGCGCCGTCATTTTAGATTCATCTTCCAATTCTCCGAAAATGCGGAGATCTGCAATGCAAGCCCCTAGTTTGGAGATCCGCTTGTCGGTCCGGCTCGATGGAACCTCGTTGAAAGGGCCTAAACTGGTGGCAAATGTCCATATGGAACAGAGACACGCATGGTTGTCACGATTTACAATCTGGAAGGCACTAATCGATGAAGATTTTCTTTTTCATCTGAGACTTCGTCTGTAGTATCATTCTTCGTCGGGAAAATGTCTTGCATTGCTACCGAATCATATTCATTCCTCTGCGGAACTCCCGTCCGGGTAGCTGGATTAATGACTGGTTTGCCGTTTAGAATTTCCTTGCATACAATGGTGGAATGGCGATGACGATAAAATAGAGTAGTTCGCATGACGCGATGCATTACGTGCAGCGGCAGCGAAAAACTAGGGGTCCAGCCACAAAAAAGCACTCTACATGCGGGATGTTGCCATGACTGAAAGGCAGACAAATATGACAACGTGAGCTTTTCTATGCAAGTAGCCGGATTCGAGAAGGAAGAAGGAAATATACTAAAACTTGGAAATATTTTCAGTAAGTATAAAGGTGAAGATATTTCACAATAGTTTCCGAACCAGACACTTCTTCACAACCACTTTCATATTCTTACAATCCACCTATACTTCTTCTCATTCTTCTTGCAACATTCACTTCCGTCCCCTCCACTATATCTCTCAATTCACCAAGATGAAGGCCTCAATTCAAGTCTGCTTCCTCCTTGGCTATGCTGCTCTCATCGCCGCAGATGTAAGGCCTTCCCCTCACATGAAACCCTTTATACTAATCCAACTCAGAGCGTTGACCTCGCCTCACTAGGCACCTTCGGTGTCCTCAGCGGCAGCGCCGGTGTAACCAACGTCGGAGCCACCGCGATCTCAGGCGACCTAGGCACCTCCGGCGTCTCCATAACCGGCTTCCCTCCGGGAACCATCACCGGCACCGAGAACATCGGCGACAGCAAAGCGAACACTGCATACAACGACGGTAGTCTTGCATATGCCGCCGCGAAGGGCCAAGCGTCTACGGCAGACATGTCTACTCAATCCGACCTAACAGGCATGACGCTCTACCCGGGCGTCTACACCTTCGCCACGACCGCCTCTCTCACAGGCCAACTCTTCCTCTCCGGTAACTCCACCAACAGCACCGATGCAAATGCCACCGCCCCTTCATTCACCTTCCAAATCGGCACCGCGCTCCTCATCAACGGCGGCTCGCAAATCATCCTCGAAGACGGCGCGTCAGCATGCAATATCGTCTGGCAGGTCGGCAGTTCCGCAACCCTAAGTGTTGGCATCGAGTTTGTCGGGAATATTTTGGCGTATTCAGCGATTAATGTTAAGACGGACGCGACGGTGGATGGGGTTTTGTTCGCCCAGTTTGCGAGTATTACGTTGGAGGATAATGCGATTACGGTTCCGTCTTGTTCGTAGAGCAATGCGTTCGCGTTGAGTACGACGAGTAGTGCCCAGTAGGCGAGAACGCCGGTTGCGAGGCTAAATGTGATTATTGCGGTGGAGAATATTTTGGGGGGCTTTGTGTAAGGAGGTGGGGATTGGAAGTAGGGTGAGGAACTAGCCGAAAGGGGGTTAAAGATAGTTAGCAGAAGTGTTATTAGTAACGTGATTTTCTGGTTCTGTTGTTTCGAAATGAATGTGTAGTTTCCGCAACATTGTTATTTTGCAATATGTTCTGTTATTTGGCGTAGCGAATTGACGATCTCAATGACACGTATCATTGCCCGGCTGGACAATGATCTCTTGTATTTATGTATAATGTGAGTGGTACTCTCCTACGTTTGACTTCAGCAATATATCGCACCAAGTTCTATTTCATGACTTGCAAACCGTGAATCTCCACCACAGTCATCATCCGAGAATGAGTCGATAGCAAGCATTACATCGGCGTCCTCTTTCACCACCCCTCCCCTAGCTATAAGTCCTGATACACCTTTCCATCATCAATTTCAGACTTCAGATCTCCCATTCTTCCCCCTTCCTGCCAGCACCCCACTCCCCAAATCTCTTTATTATCTCCCTCTCATAACCCCCCTCCCTCCCCACCCTCCTCATAACCTCAATCGCCCTCTCCCTAACCCCCTTATCCTGACATCCGTCGACCACAAAACGCAACGGTTTCAGCATCGCGATATCAAGTGTATAACACGGCCCTCTTTGCCTTTTCCACATCTGATTATCGAAATCGACAACCGAGGCTGTGAGATTGAAGATTTGGATGAAAGTAGGGAGGTGGGAGGCGTAGATGGTGATTTGGGAGCGCGCGGAATGAAAGAAGGCAGATACTTTGATGGAGGCGATGAGGTGGTTGATCTGCAGGATTTGGGCTGAATAGTGAGTAGGAGTTGGGGATTCGAAGAGCTGAGGCGAAGAAGTCAGGGAGGTGAAGGTTTGGTGCCAGGATTGGAGGTGCGTTTGGAGGATGTGGAGGTGCGTTGATATGGCGACGGGAAGTGGGGACAGAGGGAGGGTCTTGAGGGCGGGTTGTGAGGAGTGGTGGAAGAAGGTGTTGACTGATGTTAAGATGTAATTGAGGGAGTCCGTGGCTTCGGATAGGGTTTTGAATGAAGACGGTATTGAAGGTAGAGGCGTGGAATTAGGGATATGTACTCCTATGAATCCATCTTGGTCGAAATTTAGCCTTTCGAAACTACCCACGATAACTTCTAAGTCCCCCGTAATATGATTAGCAGGTGAGAACTTCTCAGGCTTTCGTGATTTGTGAACTCTAGGTAGGCTTCTGAGAATGGCCACACCGCTTTGCAAATGCATAAGAGCACCAGCTTCATGACCTAGTAGTACCTCAATTGCTAGGAACACCAAACTACCAAGTAATGTAAGAGTTGAATCCGCGGCCCCGCTCCGGATTGTTCGGGCTAGGCCTGCAGACGCTAATTCATACTTATACATACAGTATTCGAGAATATTAGTAGTAGTCGGAGACGTGACCAACTGGGACCGGCGTAGTGCCCCTATGGCAAGGATAGCGTTTAATATAAAAGATTCCATGTGGGCAGCTTGAAGAACAATCTGTTTCCAGAGGGAGGCGTGAAAGTAGCTGGAGAATTCGCCAGTGCATGCTGTTCGGAAGTAGTCGAAGTAGACCACTTCATCTACAGATAGATGAAATGGGGCTAATGCCCAATAAACAGCGTTCAGTGGTGGGTAGAAAGGGGCTGGTTTTAACGTAGATGCGTCGGTAAAACGAGAATCTCGGTCATGGTCAAAAACCATTCGGGCCTGAGTTATGAAATCACAGGTTCGCCCGGTAGACATGCATCGAATGCATGAAGGTCTCGTGGTGTCACATTTCTTTCGTCGGATCCTAGAGGGAAGTCAACGAAGTTTCCGTTAGAGGAAGCCGTGGCGTAAAACTTGAAGCAGATCCCCAACCAGAATTTTGCAATGAAATCCTTGCGATGCGAGCTACCGTAGGGGTAACAAGCTTGTGGAGGGGCGTTTAAAGCTCACCTGCATGTTAAGCAGCCTCCTGTTACATTTGGGCTTCTTTTACGCTTTTTCTTGACTATCTCCGACATGCTTTATAGTCAAGCAGCTGGAGAGCGATGTTAGCCTAACTTGGGCTAATTCCGTTTACTCTCAGATGAGACTCAGTCTTTTGGTCTAGAAATACATACGGTAAATTCACACAATGAGGAACGAGTAAATGCAAATGGAGACTCCAAAAGATAATGGTTTACAACGGGGTGGATTTAAAATCCGCGCCAAGAGATCAGTCTGGTTTTCTATTGGCTGGTGCGTAAACAGCATGAGTCTAACCAACTTGGTCAGGAACTCCTTGCCTATCATACTTTACCTGGAGAAAAAGTATCAGTTGATTTTTAATCCATATCATGCTAGTAGAGTCTATATAACCGAGTAAAAGTACCCCAAAAGAAAGATATTCCCACCAACCCGTATTCCTCATCATGTCCAAGGTCCTCACCGTCTTCGGAGCTACTGGCCAACAAGGCGGCTCCCTCATAAATCACATCTTGCAGAACCCAGAGCTTTCTACTCAATACTATATCCGCGGCATCACTCGTAATGCGTCTAAACCCGCGGCTCTGGCATTACAAGCACGTGGTGTTCAAATTGTGGAAGCAGACCTTGATAAACCCAGCACCTTGACCACTGCCATCGCAGGTTCCTACGCCGTGTTTGGAGTCACAAACTGTATACCATTTCTCTTTCTCCATTTCCAATCCCTCCCGTACCCAAGTACCTCACTAAAATGCCTCCAAAGTCTGGGAACACGCCTCCGCATCCATCGAAATCGCCCAAGGAAAAGCCATTGCCGACGCCTCCGTCACCGCAAACGTAACACTCCTCATCTGGTCTTCCCTCCCCAGCGTCTCAAAAATGAGTCACGGTCGCGTGACAACTATAAAACACTTTGATAGCAAAGCTACTGTTGAAAGTTACATCCGTGAGCTGCCTGGTCCGACGCTGAAGGTGTTCTTTATGGCGGGTTGGTATATGCAGAATCATCTGCATTACATGCCTCCTGTACCCGTACGTTACGTGCTTTCCCTTTCCTTCCCGTTTTCCAAGGAGAGAGCAGTGTGGAGGGAATTTCCGTTAATTGTATAATGGTTGTGTATAGAAAGGAGACAACACTTACATCTTCCAACAAACCTGGAGTTCGAACGCACAAGTCCCCATGATTGACATAACCGATACTGGGAAATACCTGTCTCCTATCCTCCTCGACCCTCATAAATACAACAACGCGACTTTGACATGTGCAACGGCTTTCTATACCCCGCTCCAACTTGTGGATGGGTGGACCAAGGTCACGGGAAAGAAGGTGGTGTATGAACAAGTGGATGCAGGGGCAGCGCAGGGTAATCTGACGGAGGAGATGAAGAGTGAGTTGAGAGGTAGCGTGGGATTGATTGATGAATACTCGTATTTTGGTCCTAGGGGGAAAGAGGGAATGGAGTGGACGCTGAAGCAGATGAAGGGTGGAGACGAGCCTACCTCGTGGGAAAATTTTGTGCTGCGAAGTGGGCCGTGGTTTGGGGAGTAAGGGGAGGCTGGTGGATATTGTGATTGTGCGAAAAAGATTGTGTGATACAGGAGATTAGAAAAAGGGCGGTATTGAGTAAGGTACTTGTAGTTCAAGACTCTTTAAGCTATTTCTACCCTGAGGAACCATCCCTACAAAATCTCAAAATGGGCATCGACAGGATTTCCACAATTGATGTTTAAGATATCCTATTTTACATATACATTAGCTCTGTCTTGACCAAGGCCCAAACCCCATTTTCGAATCCTCCCATTCAAACCTCCTCCTTTCCTTCATTGATCCCATTCATATCCCCAACAGCCACACCCTCAAAGAACAACCATCGGGGAAAACAAATAAACCAACTTACCTGAGGACAAGCACTAAAAGCG
>Ga0182030_10002941_pt1 | contig 36241 bp, 23 predicted proteins | sample 812S3MmetaG_FD_121299 | JGI IMG/M metagenome (GOLD analysis project Ga0182030, IMG submission 121299) | Permafrost microbial communities from Stordalen Mire, Sweden - 812S3M metaG (Illumina Assembly) | ecosystem: Environmental > Terrestrial > Soil > Wetlands > Permafrost | place: Sweden...
AGACCCCAGCGCTGTCTCAACCAAGCGATTCTCGGTCACAAATCGTCGACGCCGGCACTGCGGCCAAGCGCGACGAAAGGACTCTATCATTCGCTGAGGTGTTGTGCAATCCAGACGGCATGCTCTACTCCCGCGCAACACCAATGACTATTGTCACGCTAATACTCTGGACTCACGACTTCTTCTGCGCCGCCTTGTTTTTTGCCCACCGCGCTTTCTGTGCCGCCATGATAGCTGCCCGTCCCGCCTTGGATATTCCATGATGGCGATTCCGTGACGGTCTATGGAATCTCCTTGACCGAACACTGCTTTACAGAATCAATATGCGGATGATGAATTGCAGCGGGGAACTTACAGACTTTCATGAAGATTGATCCGCGACTGACGCCGGGCGATTTGACCCCGAAATTGGGGAAACTGTGGGAATTGTCGGCACAAAAGCTTCGTTTAATCGAAAGAACCTATAATGCCTCCAAGGGGTCGCCGGTGTTTACGGTCAAAGGCCGTTACACGGCGCGTGGCTGGACGGAATGGACCCAGGGTTTCCAGTATGGGTCGGCCCTTCTGCAGTTCGATGCGACCGGCGAAACCGAGTTCCTGGAATCGGCACGGCTCGAAACGGTCGCGAGAATGGCGCCGCATGTCACCAATTTAGGCGTGCACGACCACGGCTTCAACAACGTCAGCACTTACGGCAATCTACTGCGGCTGATGAACGAAGGTCGGATCGCGGAGAATGCATGGGAGCGCGACTTCTACGAGTTGGCGCTGAAATGCTCCGGCGCTGTACAGGCGCGACGTTGGACGAAGATCCGTGACGGGGGATTTATCTACTCATTCAATGGGCCACACTCGCTGTTCGTGGACACTTTCCGTTCGTTGCGTGCGCTGGCCGTGGCCCACCAACTCGGTCATGTCTTGATGGAAGAAAGCGACCACAAGATTTCTCTTCTGGAACGTCTCAAACAACATGCGATGGCGACAGCCACCTACTCGATTTACTACGGCGAGGGCCGCGACGCCTACGACGCGCGCGGTCGCGTCGCGCACGAAGCCATCTTCAACGTCAACGACGGTAGCTTTCGTTGTCCGAACTCACAACAAGGCTACTCCTCGTTTTCAACCTGGACGCGTGGTTTGGCCTGGGCCATGTGTGGTCTCGCTGAGCAATTGGAATTCATGCGGGACATCGGCGACAAGGGAATTGCGCCATTCTTGTTGAAGGCCGCGCAGGCGACCTGCGATTTTTACATCGAACGCGCCACTGCTTCCGACGGCATTCCCTACTGGGATACCGGCGCGCCGAACCTCCACAAACTCGGCAATTGGCAATTACAACGCGCTGATCCGTTCAATGAGTTCGAGCCGGTCGACAGCTCGGCGGCTGCCATCGCCGCACAAGGGCTGCTCCGACTCGGCCACTATCTTGGCGAGAGCGGCAAAGGGTATTGGCAAGCCGGATTGACCATTCTCGACAGATTGTTCGATGAGCCATATCTGTCTACGAATGCGAAGCATCAAGGTCTAATTCTTCATAGCATTTACCATCGTCCAAATGGTTGGGACAACATTCAATCGGGACGCAAGGTGCCGTGTGGCGAGTCAAGCATGTGGGGTGATTATCATGCCCGCGAAGTTGCCTTGTATGTCCAACGAGTCGCCCAGAAGGGGCCGTACTTGAAGTTCTTCCTATGAACCCCGTTGCCATCACGCGTATTCCCGGCCTGCGAACGGTTCAGTCGTTTCGTGATTACATCGGCAGGCTTGGTATTGACTTGCAGGTCGAAGACTCAATTGTGCAGGGTGGCGCATCGCCCTTGGCGAAGCCACGGAAGTGGAACGATCGCGTCATTGGCAATAGTTGGTGCGTCCAGCCGATGGAAGGTTGGGACGGCACGACGACCGGGGGCGTGACCGAGCCGATGATTCGTCGTTGGCGGAATTTTGGCGCGAGCGGTGCGAAACTCATCTGGGGCGGCGAAGCGATGGCGGTGCGTCCCGAGGGCCGTGCGAACCCGAATCAACTCATCATCAATGAGACGAACAAGAAGGGTTTGGCCGTCTTGCGCGAGACGCTGTTGGCCGCTCACCAAGAGGGCTTTGGCCGGACTGATGATGTCGTAATCGGGTTTCAGCTCACGCACTCCGGGCGGTTCTGTCGCCCGAATGACAAAAAGCGAACCGAGCCTCGCGTGGCGTACCGGCATCCGATACTTGATAAGAAGTTTGGCGTTACGAGCGACGCGCAGGTTTTTACAGATGACGAAGTGAAACGGTTGGTCGATGACTATGCAGCCGCTGCCCGAATCGCGTCGGATGTTGGCGCCGATTTTGTGGATGTCAAACATTGTCACGGATATCTGTTGCATGAATTCCTCAGTGCCCACACACGTCGCGGCGTGTACGGTGGTTCGTTGGAGAACCGCACGCGACCGTTACGCGAAATCACGGCCGCGATCCGCGCAATTGCGCCGAAACTCGGAATAGGTGTACGGGCCAGTATTTTCGATCTCGTGCCATTCAAACCCGATCCTGTGCTCAGTAAGCCCGGGAAACTCGGGCCGGGCATCCCGGAGGATTTCTCGCACTGCCTGCCGTACCAGTACGGCTTCGGTGTGAATCCCGAGAATCCATTGGAGTACGACCTTGCAGAGCCCGTCGAGTTCCTTCGTATTTGCGAAAAGTTAGGGATCACGTTGATCAATCTTTCCGCCGGCAGTCCGTATTACAATCCGCACATTCAACGGCCCGCAGCGTATCCGCCATCCGACGGCTATCAGCCGCCGGAAGATCCACTCGTTGGTTGCGCACGACAGATCAATGTGGTCAAGGAACTCAAGGCGAAGTTTCCAAACCTGCTCATCGTTGGCACGGCCTATACGTATTTGCAGGAATACCTTCCGCACGTGGCCCAGTACTATTTGCGGCACGGGCACGTGGACAGTGTGGGCATCGGGCGAGTTGTGCTGAGCTATCCTCGCATGTTGGCAGACGCGGTGGAGAAAGGCGTACTCGAACACCGACTGATTTGTCGTTCCTTCAGTGATTGCACGACCGCACCGCGGAATGGTCTGCCGTCGGGTTGTTATCCGCTGGATGACTATTACAAGCGCAGGCCGGAGGCGGCGCTGCTGAAACAGATCAAGAATCCATCCAAACCATGAAACGAGTGGCTCTGATAACTGGCGGCACGCGCGGCATCGGGCTTGGCATCGCGCAAGCCCTGGCGCGGGAAGGTTTCAACCTGGCTGTTTGCGGGCTTCGTGACGAAAGCGCGCTGGCCGATCCATTGAACACGCTGCGGTCGATGGGCGCCGAAGTGCTGTACTGCCGGAGTGATGTGGCGCGGCGTGACGCGCGTGACGAAATGCTGGCGGCGGTTCGCCAACGCTTCGGCCGATTGGAGGTGTTGGTCAATAATGCCGGGATCGCGCCGAAGGAACGCCGCGATATCCTGGAAGCAACCGAAGAAAGCTTCGAGCAGGTGCTGCGCACGAATTTGCAGGGCCCGTATTTCCTTACACAGGCTGTTGCAAGATGGATGGTTGAACAGAAGAAAGCGGATGCAACCTTCGCTGGGTGCGTTGTCAATGTGTCGTCGATCTCCACGACGGTCGCGTCAGTGAACCGGGGTGAATACTGCATCTCCAAGGCGGGTGTGGCGATGGCAACACAGCTTTGGGCCGCGCGGCTCGGTGAGTTTAATATTCCCGCCTACGAAGTCCGGCCGGGGATTATCCAGACTGATATGACCGCTGGCGTCAAAGAGAAGTATGACAAGCTGCTTGGCGACGGATTAACAATCCAACGTCGCTGGGGCACTCCCGAAGACGTGGGCAAGGCAGTTGCATCGTTGGCGCGCGGTGATCTTCCCTATTCCACTGGCCAGGTCATCGTGGTCGATGGCGGTCTGACGGTCCAGCGCCTATAGAACGCTCATCGCAAGCAACCGCTCCCTGCTCATTTCCGGAAGTGTTTTCCTTGTTAACAATCACCCGCCTTCTCGGTTTTGGGTAAACCAAGCCGATGTACACCATCCATTTCCTTTTACGCAAGATCTCGTGTGCCAACCATTTGGGAAGATTCTCAAGATAGTTCTTGCATTTCCCCGGCAAATTTAATAATTATAAGCGCAGTCCAAGAGCCAAGGCGAGTTGGTTTGGGGACGTATCGACGATGAGGGATAAATGAAGGGCGAGGAACTTTCTACTACTAAAACCCAGAGCGAGGGTGTCACCGAGCAACGGCGAGATATCCCGCAGGGTTATTCCCTTCGTTTCGGACACAGCAACGGGATAAATGCGACCGAGAGAAGAGGGGGAAATCTAAATATGAAGACATGCCTAACCATCTTGATGAGTCTGGCTTTCGCGACCGTCGCGGTTCGTGGCCAGGATCTGCCCACCTACCAAAGCATCGTGGCCGGCCAAAGTCCGATGTATTATAACCAACTGGACAGCTCTCTGGCACCTACGATTGGCACCGGGACGTTCATCGCCACCGCCACTGGCACCGGCTCCACCAATGATTACTTTGGCAATGCGAATGACGCAGCCTTTTTTACGACCACCACCGCCCAGCTTGCTCTTGCTGCTGGGGGGAATGTCATTAACAACAGCGGTAACAATTCCATCGGTTCGTTGTCCATGGTCTTCCAGGCGCCAAACACCACTCAAAGCAGCTCGCGGTACATTTTTTCAAACGGCGATGTGAGCGCGACCACGAATCAGTTTATCGCGAAAGACGTCAGTGGCGTGCTTACACTCACCGCAGGGAACAAGACTCTCACCAATACGTGGACTCTAAGTAGCGGTACGTGGTATTATTTTGCGGCCACTTGGAACTTTACCGGAGCGAATACCAGCGCGTTTGGAATCAACTATTATCTGGGGGTGGCAGGGCAACCGACCAATACTCTTCTATCGGGCTTTACGGAAAGAGGCGGGTCGGGCAACATCAATTCTGCCGCGCAACTGGGTGACGGAGGCGCATTCGTCGTCAGCGGCAACCAGGCTGATACTGCTGATGGTTTTGATGATGCTGGAGTTCCCGGGTTCGCTGAAGGGTTGGCCTCTTGGAATACTCAATTAAGCATCGCTCAGATTAACAGCCAATACAACGCACTGATCCTCGTTCCAGAGCCGTCAACTCTGGTTCTTTGCGGCTCTGCCCTTCTTGGGCTTTGTGCGGGGATACGTCGCCGTCGCGCTTTCAAGAAATAGTTCGGCTACGGCAGACCTCGGACGCGGCAAAGCCCCTGCAGCGGCGAGAACTCATTGTGTGTCGCGGCGATTGCGACAGTCAGATCTTGGGTCTGCGGTTGTGTCTCCGGCATTGTTTGGATTGAAACTTTTGGCAAATCTGCAATCATCCGCCATCCCGTCGCCAGCCGTGTCATGTCAGATAATTTGGCAGTGAGCGGCGTTGGTGAACATGGTAGTAACACACGCGCCTTCGACAACCCAAGCTGCTCGGCGTCATAGAAAGCGGGAAAAACGGTTGACGTGGTTGTTAACTATCAAGAGAATGTGCAAAAGAAGACTATCCCACATGACTGGATTTGTCTGCACACGATGGCGGTGGCGGTTGGGCTTGGTGCTGAGTGGAACCTTGGCCGGCTGCGTGTCATTGATGGCTCAGCAATCAGCGGATGTTGCCGCCCATGTCCCTCCACGCGCGCCGCGCACCATGGTAGTCGAGGACCGTGCGAAAGACTTCCGCGCCTATTGCACCAAGGGTGAGGGTGCGAAGGCGTTCGCGAAAATCAAGGCCGACTTTGACCGGGATTATCTCTCGTACCCATTTCCCGACGAACCTGTGACTTACGGCGATCCCGATCCCAAAAACCGCGATTCCGACAAAGCCGACAAGTGGCGAAACGTCCAGGATGTCTGTGGTCGCGTCTCCGGTGTCGCCGAAGCGGCCACGCTCATTTGGATTGTCACCGGTGAGGAAAAGTATCTCACAAAAGCCAAGGAGTTCCTGCTCAAGTCCTGCACCTGGCACTTTGCGCCGGATTGGGAGAACGGGCCGGTCGTGGGCACCACCGACATTTATTATAACGATGAGGCGGATTTCCGCCTCTGGCGCAAGCTGCCGCTCGTGTACGATCAACTTCGCGCAACGCTTACGCCAGAGGAAAGGAAAACCATCCTCGCGCATTTCAAGGAACGCGGCGACCGCACGGTGGCGTGGATCAAGAAGGCGAAGGTCGAAAAGATTCAGCGGAATTCGCTCGACGTGGACGCCGAGAGCCATCCGGTGCGATTCATGTCCATGGTCGGACTCAGTGCGCTCGCGTTATGGGACGACCTCCCGGAAGCGCACGAGTGGTGGCGCTTTGCCTACGTGTTTTACCGCGATCAATTCAGTCCATGGGGTGGTGATGATGGCGGTTGGGCCGAGGGCAATGCCTATTGGCGCGGCACGTTCGAGCACGCAGCATTTCAGGACACGCTGCTGTCCATCGGCGACCCACTCGCTTATTCGTCGCCATTCTGGAAAAACTCGCCTTACTTCGCGGTTTACAACGTGCAACCTTACTTGCACACGATATTCGGCGACACCTCCAACGCCGGCCATTTCAATCTTGACCCGGCGGTCGCAGATTACATGGAGCACGTCGCCCGCGTCGAACAAAACGGCTATTTCCGCGCCTATGCCGAACTTTGCACCGACAAGCGCCCGCGTCCCATTGACAAGGGCCTTTCCGGCCTGGACCGCACCTACCCGACCGCGTGTGAATTTCTCGTGCGCGATTTTATCGCGAGCACCAAGCCGCTCCCGTCCGCAAAACCTCTGAGCGAATTGCCGCCGTATCGCTTCTTTCGTGACGTCGGGTGGGTATCTCTGCACAGCGCACTCGGCCGCCCGGCGGATGACATTCAGGTCACGTTCAAGTCGTCGCCCTATGGTTCGTTCAGCCACAGTCATGCGGACCAGAATGCTTTCATTCTGAACGCTTACGGCGAAGGTCTGGCGATTAATTCCGCCTATCGGGAATTTCATCGCTCGCCGCACCATCAGCAATGGACGTGGCAGACGAAGTCCAAGAACGACTTGCTAATTGACGGGCTTGGGCAGAAGCCGCAGGACAAACGATCGACGGGAATAATTACGCGATTTGAGACGTCCCCGCGCTTCGTTTGGACGACCGGCGATGCCACCGTCGCCTATCAACTGGGCCAAAAGGAACACGGCAACATTCAACACGTGACACGCGATCTTGTTTTTATTGACCAATACTATGTCGTGTTACGTGACAGCGTGGTGCTCGCCACGCCGGGAAGGCTCTCCTGGTTGCTGCACGCTGAGAAAAATCTATCTTGGAACAGCTCGAACAATACCGCGTTTATCCAAGGTGACAAGGCCACGCTGACGACGCAACTTGTTGCGCCGGGCGTCACGTGGCACGGAAGTGTTACTGATAAATTTCCCGTCCCGGTTGATCCCAAGTACGTGAGCGGCGAGGTGGGCAGCAGTTATGTGACCGGCAAATGGTCAAACCAAAGCCACCTCACCCTTGAAAGCGCTGAAGCCGCCACGGGGTTCACGGTTTATGCGGTACTCTGGCCCGAGCGTACGTCGTCCACGCCAGCCGCGCTCCGAGTGGCGCTCAATGACGGCACGCTGCGTGTCACCCGTCCAGACGGAAAAACCGACCTCATCGTGCTGACGGACACTTCGCTGGATCTGAAATGATCATCGTGAAACCGTCCAGATTTCTGCGCCAAATGTTATTATTCACCAGTCTGCTGTCTGCGTTTGTCTGGCGCGCCTGTGCCTCCGAGCCTTTGTCGCCGTTCCTGCTCGACATCAAAACATTGGACTCGTCGGCTGTTGCGGACAGCGCCCGCAAAGCCCTCAATCTTCCCATCGCCACGGTTGTTGACAAGGCCCGTCCTTCTCCCTCAGGCGATCCGCACGATTACGTCAGCTATGGCCGCTACTGGTGGCCCGACCCAGCGAGTTCAAACGGTCTGCCATTCATTCAACGCGACGGCTACCCAAACCGCGAGCAGATGGTCCTCGGCGACGAGGAGCGACTGAGCCGCATGATCGACACGGTCGAAACGCTGGCCAAAGTGTGGCATCTCGAGCGCCGTGAAGACTGCGCCCGCCGCGCGGGTAGGTGGATTCGTGCGTGGTTCGTTACGCCGGCCACACGCGTCATCCCCTCCTTCGAGTATGCCCAGATCCGCCTTGGCCGCAATGGCAACCACGGCTCCAACTCCGGCCTGATTGACATGCACCGCCTCATCCGCCTGATTGATGCGCTGCGGTTGCTGCACGGCTCGCCAGCATTCACGGGCGACGACGAGGCGCTGGTTCACCAGTGGTTTTCCGATTACCTGCGCTGGCTCACTACCAGCAAGAACGGCAAACTGGAGCACAACGCCCCCAACAACCACGGCTCCTGGTATCTCGACCAAATCATTGCCATTGCCCGCTACCTGGATCAAGAAGAAGAAGCACGCCAGTTTGCTCGCGAGGATTTTGTGCGCATCACCAGCCAGTTCGCATCCGACGGAAGTCAACCGTTTGAGCTTGTACGCCGTGATAGCCTCGGCTACTGCGCCTTCAATCTCGAAGCTCAATTTTGCGTCGCCAAACTAGCCGCGCCGCTCGGCGTGGATCTTTGGCATTATGTGGCAACCAACGGAGCCAGCCTGCACCGAGGACTCGAATTTCTGCGTCCCTACAACACCGCTCCCGAAATCTGGCCGCACAGTCAGTTGAAACAACTCAAACCTGGCTTCTTAAAACCGCTCCTCGACCAAGCTGCGCGGATCTGGCCCGACCCGAAGGCCGAGTCGTTGATAGCGACTTCCTCAGAATCTTCTGCCAGCGCGGCTGTTGCAACTCCTGTCACACTTCCGGGTGCTGAGATGTATATTTATCGGGACGGCCAGCCGGAGCCGATGCGACTGCACCTTTTCAAACCGAAGAATTGGAAACCTGAAGACCATCGGCCGGCATTGGTCTTCTTTTTCGGCGGCGGCTGGACGAGAGGCACACCGGAACACTCCGCCGGCTATGCGAAATGGGCGGCCACGATCGGCATGGTCGGTATCGCGCCTGACTATCGCACACAGGAGCGGTTCGGCACGACGCCACTGGAATCCGTGGCGGATGGGCGCGCGGCGGTGCGTTGGATTGAAGACCACGCGGACAAATTGGGAATCGATTCCAAGAAAGTCGTGGTTGGCGGCTCTTCTGCCGGCGGTCACGTTGCGTTGTGGACGGCGATTGACCACACACCGCCCGGCTCGGCCACCAACGAAGCGCCGCGTATCAAACCGTTCGCGCTGATCTTGGTCAGCCCCGTTTCCGATACATCGTTAACCAGCGGTTACACGCCCAACCGTTTTGGCGACAAGGCCGAGGCGCTCTCGCCCGTGCATCAACTGGACGCGAAGATGCCGCCAGTCCTGCTCTTTCACGGCGACGCCGACACGACCGTGACCAATCGTCAATCCATCGCGCTGCACGACAAACTTGTTGCTGGTAGTAATGTGTGCGAGTTCATCACCGTGCCCGGAGGCAATCACGGTTTCCAAAGCCAGTTGCCGGAATGGAAGGACAAGTCCCGCGACATCATGAAGGAATTCCTGATCAAGCAGGGAATTTTGCCCGTGTCGGCCAAGTAAGTTTATGTCGCGTTGACGCTTCTCACTTTATCCAAAGCAACGGCTGGGTGATGGCAATGTTGCGGCGGACTTCGGCGTTTGCTGGATCGGGCCGGAGCTTGCGCCACAGATCGAGATACAGCTGCTGACCCAGTGCGATACCCGCGAACAGCAGACTAGGTTGGCGCGAAGGCCAATCGGTCCACGCCTGCACGTCGGGTTTGAGCGGCCACTTCGATTTATCCGCCAGAAACGGATAGAGATACGCGATCGCCTTGCGAATGCCGCGACCGTCGGCAAGCTCAAACGTCCACAAGTCGTCACGGTCGCTTGAAAGCACCTGGCAGAGTGTGGCCATGTTATCGAGTTGAAAGATTGAGTAACCGTAAGGTTTGGTGCGCTTGAGTTCGGCTGGGAAACTTCCGTCCGCCGCCATCTGGTTCGGAATAAATACTTCCTTGAACTGCCGACGGCACTCCGCAAGTTTCGCTTCGTCGCCTGTGAAGCCGGCATAGACCGCGAGTTGCAGATAGAACGCGACGGCGTGGTTGTTCTTGGCCGCAGCTTCCTCCTGTCCGTTCTTGCTCGTTACCATCCATTCAGCCAGTTCGCCGAACCACTGCTTCAGTGCGGCCAACACTTCGGGCGGAAAGGAAGACGACTTCTGCATCGCCTGAATCGCAAGCGGCACTTCGATCAGGTGCAGTGCGTCAATGATGCCGGTGCCGCGACCGGGAGACCTGCCGGGAATCGCTTGCGCGTATTTCAGGTGCGGATTCATCCGTGTCTGCGGATCGAGAAAAAATACGCGCAGCAACTCGACCGCCTGGATCACGTAACGATCGTCGCCGGTGACCTTGTACGCAGCAGCGAGCGCGGCCACCGCGTCGCGCAGATTGCGGATGGCAAGCCGATGCTGCGAGAAGTTGTTGGGATTCGATTCGCCGTCGCGCTGGATGTAAGGCAGCCCGTCGGACTTGGTCGGGTCGGGCCACCAGTAATCACCGTTGGAATAAAAATCATTCGGCCCACCCTCGCTCAACTTTGCGGGGAACTTCGTGATGGTCAGCGGCTCGATTCCGAGCGCGGCGCTGGCGGCCTTCAGAATCCGCCCGCGGTCAATCGCCGCCACGTCCACCCTGGGTGTGAGGCTGGGATACAGCAGTTGCAGACGTTGCCGGGAGACTTGAGGAAACGCCGCGAGAATGTTTTCATACTTCCCCTCATTGTACGCCAGCGCAGCCTGGCGCAACAAAGGGGCAAACTCGGCCCGGCTAAAATCTTTGATTTGTTGGTAGGGCCACTTTTTCGGTGGGTCAACTAGGTATGGCATTAGAAAATCCAGCGCCCTGGCCAGTCCCCGGCCATCCGGAAGTTGGTAATGCCAGAGGTCTACACCCACGTGCTCGCCCAAAGTGGCCAGCATACACAGGCCCCCTAAATTGAGATGTGAGTAGCTGAAGGCGGCCGTCCGTTCCAACTCCAATGGCTGCCGGCCATCCGGTTCGATTTGAACCGCAATGCGTTTCTGCTTGGCCGCTTCGGCGATTTGTCGCGCCACATCCGTTCGACCGGTGATCAGCGCGAGGCGCACGGCCTGGACGTCGTAGAGCGTCCCATGGTTGTTTCGGGCGCCGGCTTCATCGAGGCCGTTTTTGCTTGTCAGCAGCCAATCCAAATAGGTTTTCAGCCAGGCCTTCAAGGCCTCGTCGTCCTTCGGCATCCAGGCGGAAGAACCGGCCAGCAATTCCGCGGCGTCCGCGGCCTCCGCGATGTTCAAGCCTTCAATGATGCCGGTCCCACGACCGGTGTTCACCCCGGGCACACCTTGCGCGTAATTCAAATTAGGGTTCATCCGCGTGACTGGGTCCAGGAACCAGGTTCGCAGGCAGCGCGCGGCATGTTCGGCGTAAGCCTCCTTGCCGGTAAAATAGTAGGCCAACGCCAGCGTTTCGACAGTGCTCGCCATCAATCGATTGCGGTTAAGATCGATCGCGTCTTTTCGGCTCTCGGGGTTCACCTTGCCGTCATACCGGATGTAGGGCAGACCGTTCGTGCTGGCCGGATCGGGCCACCAGTAGGGCGCGAGGCTCAAATAGTCATGCTTGTCGCCACTGGGCGGCGTCTTGGCCTTCTCCATCACCGAGGGCGGCGAGGTTTGCAATGCGTCATCCGCCTGTTCCACCAGGTATCTTAGCGCGGGCTGCAGCGATTGGTCGCCGCCAGCCAATCGGGCTTTCGCCTCCGCCAGTGCACCGGGTCTGACACCAAAGTAACGCGGCACTGGCTGTTCAGCCCGCGCCATCCGCCAGGTGGTAAGGACCAAAACGATAAGTATAAAGCGCTTTGTCATTCTGTCTTCTTTAGATTAAGAAACACGGTCTCGAGCCCGTCGCTCGACACGCTGGTCATGACCTGTGGGCCGGCAAGTTTGACACTGATTTGCACACGGCCGTTGTAAAGCTGCACGACTCGCGAGCCGGTGGAAATGCCCAGGTTGTCAAGCAACCGGCCATCCCCCGCGAGACCAAACCGCACCTGGTTCGCCGCATCCAGGCACGGCACGCCCTCCTTGTCGAACACACGCGCTTCAATCGTCGCCACGTCGTTTGACCGGGTTATCTCCCGGAGAACGAACTTGGCGGGTTTGCCCCAGACCGCAGTCTGATAGTCGACACGTATCTCGTCGCTGACCTCGGGGCCATCGCGCCGCCCCACGGCGCGCAGTGTGTTCGGGCCCTCATTTAGCTTCACGGCCCAGCGCAAACCGGCGGCGGGGAAGTTTGTACTGTTGCGTTGCTTCACACCTGCCGAGATGCCATTGACGAACAGCTCCGCCTCACGGCAGTTCGAGAACACTTTCACCAGTTTCTCCTCGCCGGGTTTGCCCCAACGGACAGGCCAGGTGTGCCCGTAAATATGGATCATCGGCTTGTCCGCCCAGTAACTCTGGAAGACGTAGTAGCCTTCCTTCGGTGTGCCGTCGCGCTCGACGACGCCTTTCTCATTCATGCGTGGAATGGGATTTTCCGGACGCAACGGCGTCGCAAAGTCTTTGAAAATCCATTGCGCGCTGCCGGTCAGGTTCGTCATCTGCTCCTGTTCCTTGAGATGCCAGTCGAAGAGATTGACGATGTAACTCTCCGACCAGTCGCCGTCCCGTGACGCGCGCGCCTTGCCGCCGGCCGGCTTGTACGCTTTGCCGGTTTCCGCGGTGCCCTCGCCGGTGGCAACTTCTTGCAGGAATTTCTCAGGGTCTTCTGAATGACGACGCGCATGGCTGTCGCCGCCCCACTCGGCGTGGAAGAACCTGGGCACACTGCCAATCCATTTCTCTAATGCGGCGCGATACTCGGTGTAACGACCCGAATACCAGCCCGCCCAGACGCTCGGGGAATACACATCCGGGATGTCCTTGCAGAAATCGCAGCGGCGGATACTTGTCTTGCGCGACGGATCGATCTGATGCGCGAGCGTGTTCAACTCCGACATGAAAGCGCGGATGGCATTGGTGTTGTACGTCTCAAAATCACCCGGCCAATCGTTCTCGTTGCCCAGGCCCCACAGAATCACCGACGGATGATTGTAATGCTGGTCAATCATGTTTCGCAGCATGTCGCGGCCCTGTTGTTGGTAACGCTCGCCGCCGAGACCGCCGCGGCACCACGGGATTTCCTCCCACACGAGCAACCCGAGTTGATCACACATTTCCAAGACGAGCGGTGATTGCTGGTAATGACCGAGTCGGACGAAATTCGCGCCCATGTCTTTGATCTGTTGGAACGTTTTGCGAACGACATCATCCGGCACTGCGGCGGCCACACCCGCATGATCCTGGTGATATTGCGTGCCCCGCAACAGTAAACGCTCACCGTTCAATTTGAATGGCCCATGCTCGACCCACTCAAAGAAACGCACGCCGAACTTTTCGGTCATTTGCTGTTCGCCTTGCGGCGATTGTAGCGTGACGGCACAACTGTAAAGAGCCGGTGATTGTGGCGACCACAGTTGAGGTTTGGCGATTTCAAACGCGGCGATTTCCTTCTCACCTGACCATGCGGAGAGTTTGTTTGTCGCGGTCTGGAGGACATTGCCTTGCGGGTCGCGAACTTCGAGCGCGAGTTCGACTTCGCCGTTGGTTGCTGTTGGGTTGTGAAGTCGCGCCAGGACTTTGACGGATGCTTCTCCATCCGCCACGAGTTTAGGCTCGACGTGGACACGCTCCAACGAAATCGCCGGAACATATTCGAGATAAACGTGCCGGTAAAGGCCTCCATAGCGATTAAAATCGCTCTGGTCTGACGGAATCATCTCCGCATCGCGGGAATTATCACAAAGCACCGCCACGGGCGTGCTGCCACCGAAAAAATAGTTCGTAGCGGCACGAGCGGCCGCATCCGTAATGTCCACGGTCCATTCGTCGTAGCCGCCGACATGTTCGCCGACCTTTTCCATTCCAACAAAGACCCGCGATTTTTGTCCCGCGCCGTCAAAGTGCAGCAAGGTTCTTCCGTTTGGAAATGGATTCTCCATTTTGAGTCGCGCGCGATACCAGCCCGGTCCCTGGTAATAGGGCCTATCGGGATCAACCGAATCGCGGGCATTGAAACAATGCGGCAGTGTAACAGGTTGCCAGGTGACATTGTCGGCGGCCTTGTCGCCGCGCCAGATTTCCCAGGTGCTGCCGACCGCACCTTGGTAAAATTCCCAGCCCTTATCAAGCCGCTGGCGCGACTGCGCGGAGCCAAGGCTGGCAAAGGCCAGCAGAATTCCAGCGACCAGAATTCGGATTGTCGATGAACGTAATAATGATTTCATGAATTGGCTTTTGGTTGGTTTGTGACAGCAATGGCTCGAGATTCAAGCCGCATACACTCCCCCGTTAATGTCGAGCGTCGCGCCGGTAATGAAACCGTCGAACTCCGAGGCAAGATAAACCACGGCGCGTGCTACGTCTTCCGGCGAGCCGGCACGGCCGAGCGGGATGCCCGCAACAGTCTTCTTCGCGCTGTCCTCGGTGGTGTGCGTCTCGTGGAAACGCGTGCCGAGAATGAAACCGGGCGCCACGCAGTTCACACGAATTCCCTTGGGCGCGAGTTCATTGGCAAGCGCGCGCGTCCACGTAAGGACCGCACCCTTGGCTGTGGAGTAGACGAGTGAGCCAGGATGACCGCCTTTGCGCCCGGCCAGTGAGGAAAGATTCACAATGCTGGCTTGCCCGGATTTTTCCAGCCACGGCACGGCGGCGCGCGTGACCCACAGCACCGAGGTGACGTTTACATTGATGACCCGTTCCCAAAACGCGGCGTCCACTTCCTCGATCGAACGTCGCTGGACGAGATCGCCCGCGTTGTTCACCAGCACGTCGAGGCCGCCGAGAAATTTCGCGGCGCCGCCCACCAGTGCGGTCGCTTCGGTTTCTTTCGTCAAGTCGGCGCGAAAAACTTCCGCACGGCGACCTTGTTTTTCAGCCAGCGACTTCAGTTCGCGCGCGCCAGTCTCGCTAGAGAAATAATGGATGGCCACGTCCGCGCCTGCAGCGAGCAAGTGTTCCACGATATTGTACCCAAGTCCCTGGCCACCGCCGGTGACGAGTGCACGTTTTCCGTTGAGATTTCCCATAATATTTATTGAGATTGTTGTTACCGCGTGACGTCGCGCGGATGTTTTGCCTGACCGCGTTTGGAATTCCAGTAGAGCAAACCGCCGACGCCGAGCATCGTGCCGGCGCAGGTGAACATTCCGAGCCGGCCGAGGAGCGAGTTCGGGATGAGTACCAGCAACGAAATGAACGCGCCGTAAACCAGGCTCAAAAGCCCGAGGGTGCGGTATTGCTGGGCATCGTTGCCGTCGCCTTCCTCCTTCTGGAAGTCAATGGGCGTCCGCATCTGCGTGAAGAATTGTTCCACGCGTTCCTTTTCCTGTGCCGAGCGCTTATTTGCGAAAAGGCACGCTCCCAGAAACCACGCCGAGCTGACGACGGTGTCCAGCAAGACACCGAGCAGCAGCACCCAGTCGTCGGCTTCGCGCGGACTCAACGGACTACCATTCCAGCCCATGAAATTTTGCACCCAGGCGGCGGTCAGGAATCTCTTTCCCGCATACGAGGTCGCAAAACCGACCACCACCGTCGTCCAACCCGCCCATGCTGGCGCGCGTTTGATGAGCGTGCCCCAGATCAGCGGGATGCAATAGGGCACGGCGATCAGGCCGCCGAACTGAAGCATTAGATTAAACAGGCCGATTTTGCCGGTGCTAAAAACGAGCGCGGCCGTGATAACGAGGATGCCCAGCAGGAAAGTGACGATTTTGCTAACGAATAGCATTTCTTTTTCGTGGGCTTGCGGGCGGATGATGACCTGGTAGAAATTTTTTGCAAAGAACCCGGCGTTCCGGTTCAGGCCGATGTCCATGTTCGACATCGTCGCGCCGAAGATGCCGCTGATGAGCAGGCCGAGCATGCCGACGGGCATGTTGTCGAGACCCGCGACAACAAACGCGCCTTCCGCCGGGTTTTTCAAATTTGGAAAGACCGAGTGCAAATCGGGATGAACTATGCGCGCCACCATCGGCGGGATGAACCAGAACAATGGTCCAATGATGAACAGAATCGAAGCAAGCAGGGCGGCTTTCCTGGCCTGGTGCCCATCCTTGGCGTTCAGGTATCGTGCCGCCTCGAGCATGTTGTTCGTGGAGATGAATTGTTTGATGATGATGGCGATGATCCAGAGATAGAGAATCTCGGTGCGAGCGCCTTCCGTCCAATGCAAGTAATGATGCGGCAGTTTTTCCAGGAAACGGCTCCAGCCCCCGACTTGCGCGATGGCCAGAAACGCCGTGACCAGTGTGATGGGCATCAGCACGAGCGTTTGGACAAAATCCCCGGCGGCAACCGCCCATGATCCACCAATGACCGCCATGATCAACACTACCGAACCCGTGACGACGACCGTCAGGTAAAGGTCCATGTGGAACGCCGCCGAAATGAAAACCGCCAGACCGCTCAACCAGATGCCGGCGTAAAGGACGCCCACGGGCAGTTGCACCCACGTAAAAAACTGCTCGCTACCATTGCCAAACCGCGCCCTCACGGCCTGGATGGACGTGATCACCCGCATCTGCCGGAACCGCGGCGCGAAAAAAACGAAATTGCAGAAAAAGCCAAACGCGTTGGCAAAATACAGCACCATGATGACCGGCCCATCCAGATAGGCCTTGCCGGCCGCGCCGGTGAACGTCCACGCGCTGAACTGCCCAACGAACGCGGAGCAACCCGCCATCCACCAGAGCATCTTGCCGCCCCCGCGAAAATAGTCGCTCGTATTCCCGATGAACTTGCGGCAAACCCAACCGATCATTGCCATGAACGCAAAATAAAACCCGATGACCAGATAGTCGTATTTCGAGAGCATGAATCTCAGGAGTGAAGGGAGGATGACCGAACGACAGGCAATTTGGCGAGGAGAATTTCCCAATTGCCCGATGGTTGTGCCCAGTTCCACGATTGCACTGCGCCCGGCAGCAACAACGTTTGACCGGCCCGCACGGGTTGTCGTTGGTCGCCGCACACTAAATTCGCTACGCCTTTTACGACGATGAGCAGCATCAGTTCGCCGCCCCGCCAGCTCGCGTCTCCATGACCGCGCAGCCGGTGCAAACGGAAATATCCGTGGCAGGCCGGGCCGATTAACTCTTCTTCGCAATAGGTGTTAGTGTGAACCAGTTCTCGCGGCGATTGTTGAAAAATGCGCCTGACTTCCGCGAGGGAGAAAGCCCGGTAATCAAACACTTCCAGACAGGTTTCCAGATCGAGTCCCATAAAGCACTCTTCCGGCGGGAGCGTGAAACCGGCACTGGTCGTCTCACAGCGGACCACCCAGTCGGTCGGCTCCATTAGCTCCATCATGAAAATGCCCGCGCCGATGGCGTGCGGCGTCCCGGCGGGAACAACATAACAATCGCCTGGCTGAACGCGGACTTTTTCAAAACACGCGAGCATTTCATCCACGCTCTGTTCCCGAATCATGCGCGCCCACGCTTCGCGAGAGGGTGAATGCTGGAAACCGAGATAAACATATGCTTCTCCGCGCGTGCCGAGGATATACCAACACTCGGTCTTGCCGGCAGGGGAATTGAGATGCCGGCGGGCGAACGCGGCATCCGGATGCGCCTGAAATTGAAGACGGACCGAGGAATCAAGTAATTTCCACAAAACGCCCAAAGCGGATGAGTCGCGGTGGGCTTGTTGACCCGGTCCGAACCAGAACCCCGGGCTCTGTTTCAGCGATTCCATGAGCAAACTGTTATCCGGGTCGGAAATCCGGCTCAATCCCTCCATCGCTCCCTGGGAATTCTTGCCATTGCGAGCAAGGACCGTCGAAGCCAGCCAATCCTCGGGAAAATGGTCATCTTTGGTGTCGGGTTGGCCTCGAAAAGCCCGCAGGACACGGCCACCCCGATAGCTTCTCCACACGGGATTTGGGTCAAGCGGCAGGGCAGGTTGGGGGCCGAGGCTCATCTTGATTGATAATTATCAAAAATAGTGTTGACCGCAAGGCAAAAATCCGTTAAAGACATGGGTGGCTGCAAGCATTAGCTTCGATGCGGTGAAGGATGACACCGTGATGAATTCAGTGAAAGACAATAACATGAAGCAAAGCCACACCCACAGAGAATCTGGTTACGCTGGCCGAAAGACACGGGCCTTTACGCTCATCGAATTGCTGGTGGTTATTGCCATTATTGGCATTCTTGCCGCGATGCTCCTGCCCGCTCTCAACAAGGCTCGCGAGAAAGGGCGCAGCGCAGTCTGCATGTCCAACTTGCACCAGATCTCTATAGCCCTCAATTTATACAGTGACGACAACGACGGATATATGCCGACGCCATCCTACGGAAGCGGCGCGACTGAAGGTCCCTGGCCGAAGCTTTTGGGCCGGTACGTGCCGCAGAGGGGCGCCACAGCCACGTCAATGGCCAATGCGACCTTCATCTGTCCCAGCGCCCAGTATGCGGGATTCCTCAACCAGAACATCGGTTTGTCGTATGCGTGCACCGGGGCCTTGCTGGGGCAGGCATTGGCAGGCTCTGGTTTGACCGCCGGGCAACCCCGGAAGGAGACCCAAATTACGACCAACCCCTCGGAGACGCCACTGGTTGTCGAGGGCAAGAGGAACATCAGTATCGCCACCGCCGATTGCCAATCCAACTTTCCTTGGACCGGGTCAGCTGAGTTTTCTGCCAAGTCCGACCTGGCCTTGGGGAATCCGGCTTCTTGTCAGGCTTTGGACTTTCGCCACAGCAATAATTCAATGAATATCCTGTATTTCGATGGCAGCGTGCGCTCGGTTACATACGCCCAGGCGCAAGCGGCTTTCCCACAGTCAGCAGCTGGCCAGACTCTTTGGGACGGGCAATAAGCGGTTCCCTTCGTAGCCAGCCCCACCCGGCACGGTTGTCGTCGATATGCGATTGCGGCCTCCAGCCGAACAACGGCAAGAAACCCACCCTGACTCTCTCCCTAAAAGGTGAGGGGGATCAGCCTCCAGAAACCGCAGAAGAACATTGGTTGCGCTGCTGGCGTCGGTGCAGTTGGTCTGCATACCGGTCGTTACGATCAATCCAGTGATGTCGGTGTAGTTGCTCGTGGAGTTATCAGCTTCCACGGCGTGTGGTCTTACCGGCCGCGGGATGCCACGTGATGACGAAGTTGTCGCCGGCACGATCGAGAGGATCCGAAACGCCGACGCGCTGCTGGTCGGGCGCGGTGCCGGCCAGATACTCGACGAGATTGTCCTAGCCGACGCCGACCGGGGCGATCGCGCTCACGACATTGCAACGCGGCGAGCGGCTTGGATGTACATCTTGGGAGACGATGAGAAAGAGCGCAGCCGGGGATTATTCACCGAGTCGTGAACGCGGCTTTGGTGTTGCTGTTTGGTTGCCGTTCAGTCCTCGCGGCTGCGCTCCTCCAAGTAATGTTCATGGCGCCAGCACGCGGACCCGGTAATACCGAGACGGCATGTTGGTCGCGCCGCCAGCATCGACCATGTTGGTCACGATGCCGGTTCCGGTCCCGCCATCGAGAATGTTGGTTACATTGGCGCTCACGAAGTTATTCGAGTAGTCGCCACTAGCCGCGCCCGCCGTGAACTCTAGCACGTTGGTGCGCGACGCAATGCCCGGCGACCAGGTGCTGTCGCCATTGGCCCCCAGATAAATCACGTTAATGTCCGTGCTGTTCGTGTTGGCGATGCTGACGATGTGCAGGTACGCCGCCGGGTTGGTGGGATTCAAGCCTGCCAGGAATTTGTTGGTGTTGCTCATGCCGGTGCCGGTGTAGTCCCCGCCCGGTGCCGTGTTCGGACTATTGTTGGTGCTGCCGAAGTACTGGAGCTGCCACCACGCGAACCGATCATAAACGTTGATCAAGTTCGCCACGGTGTCGGTACCGGACCCTCCCGAACCCCGGACGATCTCTTGCACGGTGTAAACGCCCGGATTTACGTAGAGATCCGACGGGTTCTGGTTCGTTGACGTATTTCCGTCGCCAAACACCCACGCCCAGCCCGTGACCGAACCGGATGACGTGTCCGTGAAACTCACGTTCAACGGCGCCGCTCCGCTGGTTGGACTCGCGGCGAAGCTCGCTACCGGTGGCGGCGTGACCACAGTCAACGTGGCATTGGTGCTGGTGACGCTGCCGACGAGGTCGGTAACCACCACAGAATAATTCCCGGCGTTGGTTAATTGCACGTTGGGGAGCGTGAGCGAGGCATTCGTCGCGTTATTGATGGGGATGCCATTCAACTGCCACCCATACTTCAGCGGCGGGTTGCCAAGCGCGCCCACGGCGAAGGTCACATTGCTGCCCACCGACACGCCCTGGCTCGCGGGCTGGTTGGTAATGCTCGGCGCTTGGAATCTGGTCAGGACGTAAAATGCAACCCTCGCGCCGTCTGCGTTGGCGGGGTTCGAGCATGAGTTGGCCTGACAATAATCTCCAGCTTTGAAATACTGCGTTTCATTCGTGTAATTCGGGTCGGACTGAAAAATGTTGTACGAATTCGTCTTGCCGTTGATCACAATCGATACCAAGCCATTAACCATCGAGATTTGGTACGTGATGCTGTTGCTCAATCCCGAAGTCACGTCCGGGAAATCGAGGTCGCTGCCGTCGTCCGTTGAGTTCGTCTTGATGGTACTATGGACCTTGCCGTTATCGTAGATGATTTTGACCGTTGGCAGAGCGGCACCACTATAAGCGTGGATTTGGCCGATAATTACTTCTTTGGTGCTGGTCGGCACCTGCAACACTTTGACCTGCGCATTCAGAATATGTGTGCCGTAGGGGATCCAGTCGACACTGGTATCGTTGGTATTGATCAGCTCGCGCAATTCGGAGCGCGGAAACGTTGTGCCGCTCGTCGTCGCTCCGTTGATCGGCGCCCAAAACGTCATCGCGCCATCTGATCCGGTGTAGAAATAAGGTGCATTGGTATAGCCGTCGATGAGCTGCGTGGTGGAGGCCGAATCCACGCTTCCGGCGGTACAGGTGAGGCTGCCGTTCTCGGTGGGAAATTGAATATACCAGTTATTCAAATTAAAATTTTTCCCCGGGGGCTGGCTCGGGTCGAGCGCCCAAGCCGTCGCGCCGGCGATGCAGACCGATAGAGAGAGAACCAAGACGAACGTACTGACCCGATTCGCCTGCATAATTACCTTTCCGACAGCGACGCTACAGTCTGTCGGCGGCCATGTTACGGCACCACCACGCGGACGCGGTAGTAGCGCGACGGTTTATTCGTCGCCCCACCCGGATCCACCATGTTGGTCAACGTGCCAAGTCCGACTCCGCCGCTGAGGATGTTGCTCACGCCGGTGCTGGCGAAGTTGTTGCTGTTGTAGCTGCCGTTGGCTGTGCCCGTGGTGAACTCCAGCACGTTGGTACGGGAGGCAGGTCCACCTGTATAGGTGCTGTCGCCGCTGGCACCCAGGTAGTCCACCCGGATATCCGTAACACTGTTCGTCTTGGAGATGGCGGTAATATGGACGTACGCCGCCGCGTTGGTGGGATTGAATCCCGCCAGGAACTGATTGGTGTTGCTCATTCCCTTGCCCAGTGGATCCGCGCCTGGGGCTGAACTCAAGGGGCTGCCGGTGAAGTAATGCGTCTGCCAGGTCGTGAACGGATCGCTGCCGCCGGTTACTTGCAAGATTACTGCGCCGACAGTATTCGTGTTGATGGTGTAGGTCAAACTGCCGTTGGGGGTGGCGCCAACGGTTAGCGTGCCGCCACTCAGAGAGCCGGCATATGTGAAGAGAGTGTAGCCACCAGGGCCAAATCCACCGGCATCGCTGATATTGAGCGTGCCGCCCAGGGCCAAATTGCCATTGACAGTTACGGAATCGCTATTGGTGCCCAAGCCGTAATCCAGCACCGCGGAAGTTCCAAACGTCAGGCTATTGCTGCTGAAGATCGAGCCGACGGCATTGGCGAATCCGGGAACAAACGTGCCGAGCACTTTGATAGTGCCGACAAGCGTGCCGCTACCCTGCAGGAATGCGCCATTCGTGACCACGAGACCGGGGCTGTCAAATTCGTGATAGCCGGTGCCGCCCGCTACCATGTCGTAGTACGCGGCGCTGGTGCCATCACCGACAACAAAGGCATTGCCACTATTGGCGCTGGAATGGAACAACATCCCCCCGGCGCTGAGCGTGCCGGCTGTGAAGACAACGGTATTTGTCCCCCCAATCTCAACATAGGTGGCAGAGATGGTACCGCCGTTAAAGGTAAGCGTGTTATTGATCCTGTTCGTGCCAGCACCGTCGTCAAGCTCGTCAGTACTCACACTGGCATTCGAAATTGTCAGCGAATTTCCGGTCGACCCGGCGGTGGCGCCAACATTTATACTTCCATTGTTAATGATCACCGCGGGCGCCCCGGGGCCACCCAAGAGCACGGCATTGAATGTAGAGGAGGCGTCGTTACCGATAGCCAGATCGCCGTTGTTGACAAGGACCGCGCCATTCTGAACAGCCAGGTAATTGTGGGCGCCGCTCGCCGTGGTGCCAACACCGACAGTAATCTTATTCGAGTTGATATAGCTGACCCCGGCTGTGTAGTTCGACCAAATCGTTCCGACCCCGACCACAATTCCGGTGTTGTACGAGCTGCTGGAGCCGATCTCGGCCAACTCTGTTAGCAGCTTGCCCCCGTTGGTAATAATCATCGAGCCAGCACCGGGCTCTCCGCTGGATCCAATGACGATCTGGAAGGCGTTACTACCGCTGATAGCGCTGATGGTGCCCGCGTTGACTGTGACAGCATTGCCGAAACCAGCGGAAAAGCTTTCGACCATCAGGACATTTGTTAGCGTGGCGGACGCGGCATATTGATTGCTAAAAATAAGCGTTCCCTGGGACAAAACACTCATCGTGTTAGAAGGGCCACCTTCGAGTTCTATCTGACTACCGGTCAACACCGCATTCGTCACGATGATCGAAGCGTACAGTGAGCCCGAATTGTTTTTGACGTGGACCACCACGCCGGTGCTCATGGCTCCTATCCCGCCCATTTGAAATGAGTTGTTAGGACAAGGACCGCCGTCAGGGATTTCGAAGGTGCCCCCCGAGCTTAAATAACCGCCGTTATAGACGACCAGAGCGTTGCTGGAGCCACCCGTAATGCCAATGACGAAACCTCCGGTCGGCCCCGCGATCAGTTGGGACCCTGCGCCGCAGACCATCCCCGTATTGAATGAACCGCCTCTGCCGAAGGAGATCGTACCCTGTGCCCATACTGACGCGCCGTTGCTGATAATCAATGTGCTGCCTGGCCCCACCAGGTTCCCACTCCCGATAGTGATAACACCGTTGCCGGCGAGCGGGGCTGTGTCGATGTTGGTTATAAAGCTGCCTGGATCCGAAACGAGGATCAGACTGTTCGATTTACACTGGGTTGCGCCTTGCCCGAACAGTTTGCCGCCGTTAGTAACGATCAACTGACTGGTTGTAGTGGGGCTGCCGTTCATGTTCAAGGTGGCTTGCCCTCCAATGCGATTCGTGATGACGCCGGCACCGCTGATGACGACCTTGCCGGCAGATGCAATTCCGCCGATGCTAAAAGCTGTGAAGCTCGAGCTGGGAGGAGTGTTCTGGTCATAAACCACCGTTCCATTAGTCACAATCAAGACGCCGAAAGCGTTGGTGGCCGTACCAACTTCGACATTAGCCGGGCCTCCATTCGTGACGGCGAGTGTCCCGCCCACCCAATAGAGCGTCGCTGTACTAGATAGGTCGGACGCAATCCTCAGTGCGCCGGTGACGGTCAACGTCGACACGCCGGCGCCCATTGTGACTATCGAATTCGAGAACACAAGGGAGCTTAGGTTCGTCGAGCTGGTGACCGTGACTATATCATTGGCGTTGTTTGTGAACATTGCCACGTCACCAGTTGCGGGGAAACCGCCCGTGCCGCCGACGCAGGCGGCGGTGACGTTGGAGACAGGGCCCGCCCCGCAAACAATGTTGGTCGCCGTAACGGGGTCAACGCCGGTAAATACGTTCGTCTGCCAGGCCGTCGTGCTATTCCAGGAGGCGCTGCCATTTGTCCAGGTCAGAGTGACCGCCAAACCAAGTGAGGCGCTGACCAGTAATCCAACGGCCACGACAGCTGCAATGAGGGCTGGGGTTGATTTTCGAAATATCCGGGTGACAGGTTTCGACTGAGTCATTGAATTTATCCCTCGCCGTTTGTTGAGCACTAGTTTGCTCCTGGGTTCCCGTGCACTCTGGCACCAACGTTCAAACCATCTGCGCCAAGCAGCGCGCTACTGTTTCCGCCAAGAATGAAAAGCCTTCCCGCCGCTTCATAATTATCAAATTTAACAGTGGCTGGCCGGTAATGCAAGTGTTTTTTCCTGTTTTTTGCCCATTTTTTCAGCGACAACACCTCGCAATGTCTCGCCAGCGCAATGGTTTCCGTTTTCATCGTGATAATGCCAGAGCGAAGAATCAGTTACGGACTCGCAACCGACAACTTGGGCAATTCTGTGTGTGTAATCTCCCATCCGCCGAATGCGGGATGGCGCAATTTCAATTTGCCTTCGGAACTGGAAATGACGTTCCATGGCGCTCGCTCTTTCTGGTTCAGCCCGGCCCAGACCAGGGCCAACAAGTGCTGTTCGCCCGCAACTTTATCCGTTTCCGCCGTCAATATCAGCGAATGCCACGCGAGCAAGTGTGTGCGTTTTTGCGGTTCAGATTCGTTGACTTTTACATCGTGAAAACCAAGCAACGGTTGAATGGCCACACCGTGTTGGCCATTGCTTGCGTGGGCAAAATCATCCTTCACCGTCAATTCTGCCCAGCGGCCTTCCGGCAACGGGAGACTGTAAGTGCCCAGCCGAAAGACAGCCGGTTGGTAAGCAAGAACACGATGCCAGTGGAACTGCCAGCCGCCTTTCCACCAAAGATGCGTCTCCACACTCGCATGATTCTGGCTGTATCGGTCGCCCAAGCCGTACACCGACGCGCAATGATCAGCCGTGACGGCAATAGGCTGGCACTGGTGGCGACCGTAAACCGAGCCGTTCGCGAATTCCGCCGTAAGCGCCGCATCGAGTGGATATCGTGTGGTGGACGGCGCAATCTCGCCACCGATGCCGGACCGGAAGCTTAGCTTGCCCCATTTCCACGTGCCGAACGGGATGTTGCCGACGCTGATGCCGTTGGCGTTGTTCAAGACCTCGACTTCGCCATCATGACTGCGCACGACCAATCCGGCTTGTGGCACGGCGATTTGGAAATCTGATTTTTCGGACGGCAGAAGTTCTTCCTTCGCTCGCCAAAACCGGTGTTTTGGCGGTAGCAGTAATGGGGCAAATCCTTTGGCAGCCCAATACGTGGAGCCGGCACAACTGTACGCTTCGGTGATGTCCGGGAATTCGTCAATCCAGCCGAGGGACAACGCTCCTTGTTCCTGCAACACGCGGTGACGAAGAAAGAAATCCAGGTTACGCGTGCAGACGCGGCGGGCCTGACCCGGTGGGATTGCCGCCACGCCGCAAAATTCCGCAAGACCGAACGGCGCGGATGCAGCAAACCGGTAGCATTGCGACCGTCCGAATGGAGGGTTTTCGCCACTGGCGGCAAAGAAGTGAATGTAATCCTTCAGGAATTGCCCGGTCCAATCTTTCCAGCGCCGCGCGCGTTCGGGATCGGTATGGCCGTAGAGTTTGGCCCACCACGGACCGTAATAATGAAAGGCGTAGGCTTGATAATAATCGACCGTTTCGTTCATCCCGTCAATGAACCATCCACCGCCCAGCGCCATGCTTTCGAGCACGTCCAACAAATGGCGCATCACCGGCGTGTCGCTGCTGCGGCCAAAACCCTCCTGATTCAAGAAGCCCAGCGTCATGACGCTGAAGAACATGTGGTTGTTGCGATGCAATCCCGCGCCACGAATGCTGGCGAACCAGCGCGCCACCGGCTCGCGCTCCGATTTCGATAACGGTTCCCAAAGAGACGGGCGGGCGATTTGCAGGGCCAGAGTCAATGCCGCCATTTCGACGGTGTGTTGGTGGTGATTGGCCGTCGGCCCCCAGTATTCCGTACTGGAAGGGTCAGTGCCAGTCACCAGCCCGCGCCGGAACCACGCCGCAATTGCATCGCGGGAAAGCTTCTCGGCCGCACCCGGCGCGCTCGCCAGCCAATGAGCCGCCAGCAGGCACGGGCGGGCGAAGGACTCGAGCCGGTCCGCCTGCGCGCCGTGGTTGCTGGCTTGTCCGCGGAGCGGCAGATCCGCCCTGTCCGGCTTCATCAGAGCAGCGAGCGGAACGAGAAGGTTTTCGGCTGCGGAACGCCACCCTGCATAATCCCCTTCCAGCGTCGTGTCTCCGGGAGCGTACGGAGCTGTCGCGGGAGAATCAGCGGGCGATGGCAGGAGATTGGCGTTCATTGGCAGCCTTCATAGAAGTCACGTACCACCGCTGCTCTTCCAATCGTGTCAACGCCTCGCGCAACGGCGGCAGATACGGATGCCAGAGACGTTCCCATTCCAGCGAAACCGTCCCCGCGAATTGATGCTCGTTCAGCAGTTCGACGATTTGTCCCAGCGGCACCTCGCCGTCGCCAGGCAGAACATACGTGTACGGATGCCTCGCTGAGGGTTTGCCGATGCTGTCTTTGACGTGAACGTGACGAATCCACTGGGAGAGTTGCGACCACGATTCGTGTGGGGACTCGCCGCCGAGCCGCCAAGTATGATGCGAATCCCAAATGATGCCGATCGGTTCACGCAATCGGGCGAGAAGCTTGCGGCAGGGGCCGGACGCGGAGAAGCCGTCGTGTGTTTCGAACAACAATTCAACGCGCCAGCGTCGTTGCCTTCTTTCCTGTTGCCACCACGCAACGGTCTGGGCCGCTTGCTCATATTCTTCTTCGGTCAACGCTTGTCCCCAGGTACCACCGCCAAAAGCGCGGACGTACCGCGCGCCCCAGGAATCGGCCCAATTGCAAAACGCCAGAAACTCGCCCCGGGACTTAACATCGTTGCCGACGAGTTTGAAGGAAGAATCAGCGACGCGGAATCGAACGCCATGCTTCGCCATCAAAGCGGCTGCCCGGTATGGCGGCCAACCCGCATCCCAGGCCCATTGCGCCAAATCAATGCGCCCATCCACAGCGCGCAATTCAAGTTCACTGAGACGAAACTCGCTGAGAAGTTTGCAGATCTGCGGAAGTCGCAACTCCGCACAACCGAGGGTTGAAACGCCCCACGACAAGCCGCCCGTGTTAACTGGAGCGGTCATAAACCTCCAATGTCACGACGGCGTCCAGCGGTTCACCGCGCAAAAAGGCACGGAGATTCTTCACCGCGAGCGCGCCGGCATCGCGCCGCCGGTCGCGCGTGGGACCGCCGAGATGGGGCAGGAGCGTGACGTTCGGTAATCCCCGGAACGGCGAATCGGCCGGCAGCGGCTCTTGCTCGAAAACGTCGAGCGCGATTTGCAGTTGACCTTCCCGCGCGACGCGAAGCAGTCCGTCCTCGTCCACCACACTGCCGCGCCCAATGTTCACAAACACGCCGCCCTGGGGAATCATCCGCAGATGATTCTCCGTTACGACATGATGGTTCTCCGGCGTTCCCGCGGCCAACTCCACGACCACGTCGGATTCGGCGAACAGTTCCTCCAACGACGCCAGACGCTTCACGCCGACACTGTGAAAAATCGTATCCGGCATGTTCGGTGAAAAGGATTGAATCTGCGAGGTGAACGGCCGCAGCATCGGGACCAGACATTGGCCGATCGAGCCGAAACCGTGAATTCCCACGCGTCGGCCCAGTAAACTTTGGGTGTAAGTATTCCCATTCTTCCAGGCACCGTCCCGATGCATGGCCACGGCCCAATACGAGGCGTGCCGCAGAGCCATCAGGATGAGCATCAGTGTGCATTCGGCAACGGTTGTGCTGATCGAGCCGCCCCAATTCGTGACCACGAGGCCCTGCTCGATCAACTCGCGGGGGACGAGCTTACGGACGCTGCCCGCCAAATGGCACACGTAACGCAACTGCTTCAAATCCGCCGGCTGCAAGGTGGAGTTGAGTGAAGGTGTTTGCCATGCGGAGATGAGAATGTCGGACGGGGAGCCACGCCACAGCCGCTCCCAATCGTTTGCGCCGGTCAGCGGGAGCCGGACGCGGCGGTATCCGAGCAGGAGGTTCTCCAATTCTCCCCAAAGCGGGCCGGGGAGGAAATCGGCGATCTCGAGGTCACTCAGGGCAATAGTGGCGCTAGGCTGGAACATTGCTTAATAATTATAATGTATTCGTCTCGTTTGCAAGTTAAAAAGCGGAAAAACGGCGCGGCGCTTTCTGCTTTCAACAATGGTGCCATTGGGTTAAGTTTCGGATTGTGAAGAAGAAAGAGCGAGTTTCCCAGCAAAGCATCGCCCATGACTTGGGCGTTTCGCAGGCATTGGTTTCCATGGTTCTCAACGGGATGCGTCAGAACATCAGTGCGGATTCCTACCGGCGGATCTGGGACCACGCGCTCAAAATCGGCTACCGGCCCAAGGGCATGCAGCTCAATGGCAACGGAAACCTGATCACGAACGTGGGGTTTATTTTGCGCAGCGGGCTGCGTTTGGACACCCAAAGCAGCTTTTTCAGCCACGTCCAACACGGGTTGCACTCCGGCTTGCTGACGCGCGGTTACCACTCGGTTTTTCTCGGATCCGAAGACGATCTTGGTGTGCGCACCGTACAACAAAAACTCCGGCAAAACCAGGTCTTCGGCCTGGCCGTGCTCGGACAGGTGGACTTGAAATTCTTGAAATCCATCAAAGCGGTGCAGCCGAATCTGGTGACCATCTCCGTGAATTACCCCGGAATCTGCCATTCGGTGATGGCGAATGAAGAGCAGGCATTGAGTTTCCTAGTGGAACATCTGACGGAGCTGGGGCACCGCCGGTTTGCCTGGATCGCCGGCGACAAAGGGATGCATTACAATATCCGTCGGCACGCCGGATTGGTGGAGGCGCTGAATCAGCATAGCTTGAAACTGGCCGACAATTTCACGATGAATGTGGAACTCGGTGACCGGCTCGGCGGATGGAAAGCGGGCGAAAACATGCTTGGCAGAATCTCGCGCAAGAATTTCCCCACTGCCTGGATATGTGCCAACGGTTTGATGGCCCGTGGTGTGATTAATTGCCTCATGCAAAACGGGTGGTGCGTGCCGGAGGAGATCAGCGTGGTTGCCGTGGACGCCACTCGCGTATGCGAGGAGGAACATCCCCAAATCACGGGTGCGCATGCGAACCCTGAGAAAATTGGAGTAACGGCCGCAGAACTGCTGTTGAGGCGCATTGATGTAGAGGACGAAAGCCTCATGGATGTGCTTCTGGCGTCGAATTTGACGGTCCGAGAGACTTCCGCGAAGGCCGCCGCTTGAATTTCGCATCCTTGTAGGCCAAGGCGTATTCCAAACCGTCGCGATCAGGGCTGTCGGAGTTGCTCCCCGCCAAGGCGACGGAAGTTCCGGATGAAACCTTACCCTTAAGAAATACCCTTGGATTAACACAAACTCTGGCCTGAAAGGACATGGTCCGATCATCACCACTCACCCCCGGCATGGTCGCGTCACCGGGCTGGGCAGCGAGTTCATGTGTTCGCCACCCGGTCAGTCAAGGGACAGGTTCACGGGCCTTTGGCTTGTATATCGTGGAGAACGGCCTTTCGTGAGGCTTGGAATGCCGCGACATCATCTTTGGTGAGCGCCCGCGAAGGGATGAGGATCTTCCCGTCGTCCAACTGCGCCTTGTCACCGCGAAGATATTTGTCCATCCGCATAATGGCTTGGTAACCAAACTCGTAGGGCTTTTGAACGATCGTGCCGTAAATGTCACCTGCGGCAATCCCGGCCAGCGTGTCGCTATCTTCATCAAAGCAAACGATCTTCACCTGCCCGGTTCTGCCCCCGCCGCGCACGGCGGTGAGAATTGCCGGACCGTGGTAACCGTAAATGCCAACCATACCCGCAAGGTCGGGATATTTCGCCAGCGCATCCTGTGCGTTTCTCTGAGCGACGGCGCTTTTGGCACCATCCGCGAGGCTGTCTATAATCTGAATGTTCGACCCGGCCAATCCGTTTTGGACGCCTTGAATCCGTTCTTTTGTGTTTTGCGCGTTTGGATAGCCGACGAATACAATGATTTTGCCGCCTTGGGGCAGTGCGGCTTTGATCAATTCCGCCGCTTGCTTTCCGGCGGCAACATTGTCCGTGCCGATGTAGCAACTACGCTTGCTTTTTTCGGCGTCGCTGTCCGCGCAGACCAAAAGCGTTTTGGTGGCGATGTCGTTCAGGAAATCCGTCTGCTTTTCGGCGTCTATCGGACTGATGGCGATGCCGTCCACGCCGCTCGCGACGAGGTTACTCAATATTTGCTGCTGCGCCTCCGCTGTGCGATCGGCGGGAAAGCGAAATTCCAAATCCACGTCATCGAGTTGCCGTGTTGCGTAGTCGCAGCCCAGCCGCACCATTGACCAGAAATCGTCCGGAGTGCTGCCAACGAAAGCCAGCCGCAATTTTCTTTGCGATGGCCCGCTCGCCGTCCCGCTGGGTTTGTTGTCGCAGCCTTGTAACAATGCGACAACACACAAGGCTAGGATGTAGGGGTGCAGTGTTTTCATAATTGAACCGGGAGAATTGATTCTTATAAACTTCGTTCCAACGCACTTCCGGTAGTATTAAAATGGGTGTTCAATAGTGTCAAGGCCTATACCGGGCAGGCTGGGCAGGCCGAATCATATTCTGCGTTTCAGCTTGTCCGACTATTACCTGGCGACATAGAGTGGAGACATGAAAATACCGGTTGCCTTTCTGAACAAGGCCATCACTTTGTTGGTCGCCTTTTGCCTGTATCCATGTGTGATTCTCGCCGCGTCGTCTGTGGACATCACTCTTGATCCCATGTCTCCCGGCGCAACGATTTCATCCAACTTTATCGGGCTGAGTTATGAAATGTCGCTGGTCGGGTCGGCCACGAATGGAGGACACTTTTTCAACCCGGCGAACAAACCATTGGTCAAACTGTTCCGGACACTGGGAGTTCAAAGTTTGCGGGTTGGTGGCAATACGGCGGAACGAGCCACCGTGAAGATTCCGGATACTGCTGACATTGACAGTCTGTTCGCTTTCGCGCGGGCGGCGGGCGTCAAAGTCATTTACACCCTCCGGCTGAGCGGAACCGAGCCGGCTGATGCAGCCAAAACGGCCAAATACATCATGGACAATTATCGGCCAGAACTTACCTGTTTTGAGCTCGGGAACGAACCCGACAAGCTTGTGAAAGACTCCCAAGCCTATGGCGAGGCGATGAGGAATTATCTGGCGGTGATTACGGCTGCCACCAATGCGCCGGAAGCCGTGTTTTGTGGTCCGAGTACGATGCACAAAGATGTTCAATGGGCGAACGATTTTGCGAAGGATTTTGCGCACAACAAACACGTCATTATGGTTACCCAACATGAATATCCCGCGGGAAGTGGTCGTGTTGCAACCAACGCCGTGACAGCCTGTAAAAAGTTGCTCTCAGCGGATCTGCTGAAGGTGTATGAAAAATTATACAATGACTTTGTTCCCACCGCTTTGTCTTCCGGGTTGCAATATCGGCTGGAGGAAGCCAACAGCTTCTCCAACGGCGGTGCGTCCGGCGCCAGCGACGCCTTCGCCTCCGCTTTGTGGGGGTTGGATTACATGTATTGGTGGGCGAATCGGGGCGCGGCGGGGATTAATTTTCACACGGGTGGCTACGCGGACGGTGCGCGACCTCCCGAACCACAGAAATATGTCGTTTTTTGGAATTCCCCGGAAGGTTTCGCCGCGCGACCGCTGGCTTATGCAATCAAGGCATTTGATCTGGGCTGTCACGGTCAATTGGTGCCAGTGCATTTCGCGTCCAATCCCGACCGAGTCAATTTGACGGCGTACGGCGTTTTATCCAGCAATGGCAACCTGTACGTCACGCTCGTCAACAAAGAAACCACCGGTACACGCGATGCGAAGGTCACCATTACACTCGGCGGTTCCTATACCCGGGGACAGGTCATGTTCTTGGCTGCACCACACAATGACATCACCGGCACTACCGGTGTAACATTAGGCGATGCTCCAATTAAGGATAACGGCGATTGGTCTGCTAGCTGGACATCTTTGGCCGCCCCTTTGAACAATGGGCATTTTTCAATAAACGTGTCGGCGGCGTCTGCCGCCATCGTTCGATTGACCAAGGAATGAAACCAGGACATTCAGGGGCGTGGTGCGGAGAGGGTCTTACGTTCGGCCCCGAGATCGTCGGCAGGCCGCTAACGTACATGACAAGGGAGGCTCTTCGCAGTCTGAGAGGCAAGCGGCGCTCCCTTGGAACGGTTTGCCTCAAGAGGTGCTACAAATCATAGCGCGCGGCCCGCGCATTCGGATTCTTCGCGATCGTGTCTCGCCAGAGGGTTTCCGCGTCGGCATACAGGGAAGCCCGCGTCCACGTGGCCGCGGTTAGCGCCGTCAGCACAACGACGCTCGCCATCGCTTTGACAGAAGAACCGCCTCCACCAGCGATTTTGCGGCAAATTCTTTCCCCGGCGGCGACACCCAAGGCGATCACGCCGACGATGGAATAGTACTGCCAATGGTCAGCCGCCAACGAGAAGCGATAAAACGCCTGATCGAAGAATCCCAAGACCGGGAACAGTGTCACCGTGAAATATCCAAACCCGAACAACGCAGCCCGGCCCCAAGACTTCCGCTCCCGCAAGAAGACAAGGAAACACCCGATCAAGAGCACTCCGGGCAGCCAGGATATCAATCGACACGGGTCGATTTCCCACTTCGGATAGATCACATTCAAGTCGAACGGCAACACCGCCTTGAAAAAGTAAAACCAGGGCAGCCATCCTGCGGCGGCCAGCCGGCCGGCGAAGTCGGCCGTTCGAACCGTTCGCCAGTGCATGGCGTTGCCGTACTGGAACCAGACGGTCGACACCCCGGCGAGCAACGAAAAAGCAAAGAACGGAAGGCTGCAAGCAATGTCCCGTCGCTGCACGCGGCCACGTGTCCACCAGACACAGCCCAGCAGGACCACCGGCAACATCACGACCGCCGATTTGCTTAGCAATGCCAACAGGAACGCGGACAGTGACAGTCCATACCAGCGCCAGTGTCGTTCTTCGTCGAATTCGAGGTAAAGAAGGATGGCCACAGCATAGAACACCATCGACAGCGTAGTCTTCTGCTCGCTAATCCAGCCGGCCGTGGCCACGTTCACCGGGTGCACAGCAAAGATAAGCGCCACCAACCACGCACCCGGGATTCTCAACCGCCGCAGCACCCACCATACGAGCACGGCACTGACGGCATGCAACAACAGGTTGACCACATGATAGCCCGACGCGTTGTTGCCCCACAGCCGCCACTCCAGCCATAACAAACTCGATGTCAGCGGATAGTAATCTGACGCTTTCGTCGTGAACCAAAAGCGATAAAGTCCGTTGTGGGCCTTAACCATAGGGCTATCGGTAACCAGAACATAGTCATCCCAGAAAAAGCCCCCGTGCATCACGGGCAGGTACGCCAGTATCGTTAGCAAAATGATGAGCGCTGCGCCGACCAAGGGTGATTTCCACGACTTCGCAGTTGTAGCGCCGGCCATCTGGGACACGGTGGGAAATGTATGGGGCGCGGGCGCAAAAGACAAGAGCGGGGAACCGCCATCACTTCCACCGCCTCCGCGAACTGCCCCAAAACTAGATTCTGCCAATTGCTGCCCGGATCCCGGAGACCCGTAAACAACTGTCTCGTAATCGAACCGCCGGTACTGCCTCCGCCGCAGGATTTCCACACTCTGGCAGCTTGGTTTGCATTTTGGGTTTTTCTCTTGGCCTTATTCTGCTTGTTTTCCAACCCCATCAGGTTTATAGACCGCAACCAAGCAGAAACAATGGATACGGTTTCGGGGCTTCAGTTGTATGGGCCTTTCGTCGGGAAACTCGAACCGAGGGAAATCAGCGGATTTGGAGACGGATCACCCCATTCAGTTTTCTCATACAACTGATAGGCCCGGTTTTCCCTGACTTACGAAAACAATTTCCGATCAGGTAACAGCCAGATGTTTCGTAAATTCAAGTTGGCGTTGATTTCTTTTATCCTGTGTTTCCAAGGGGTTTTTGCGGCTCACGCCGACACGCCCCAAACGGGCAATAACTTCCCCCAAGTTTTCGAAGCCGATCCGCACGTGCTGGCCGATGCGAAAGCCAAGCTCGCCTCTGGCAATTCGTCACTAAAGCCGGCGTTGGACAAGCTCCTTTCCGATGCCGAACACGCGCTCAAAATGAGACCTCCTTCGGTGATGGATAAACAGCGGATTGCCTCCAGCGGCGACAAACACGATTACGTCAGCCAAGCACCCTATTATTGGCGCGACACCAATTCTCCCGACAGCCGCTACATCCGCCGGGATGGCGAGCACAATCCGGAAGTGGACGTTGATTTCGATGCCAAAGGTCTGGGCAAGGTTTGCTCAAGCGCTCAAACGCTGGCGCTGGCCTTCTACTTTTCGGGCAATGAAAAATACGCTGCGAAAGCCACCGAGATCCTCCGCGTCTGGTTTTTGAATCCAGCCACCAAAATGAATCCGAACCTCAATTTCGGTCAGGGGATTCCGGACGAGGTTGACGGCCGCCCCTCGGGACTCATCGGCGCGCGAGGTTTGGTGGACGTGGTGGACGCGATTGGCCTGCTGGCGCGTTCCAAATCATGGACGGCAGTGGATCAACAGAGGATGCTGGATTGGATGACGCAGTATCTCCAATGGCTGACGACCAGCAAAATCGGTCAGGGCGAAGCCCATGCGAAAAACAATCACGGAAGTTTTTACGACACGCAGGCGGCTGCCATTGCTTTATTCATAGGCAAAACCGATTTCGCCAGAAAAATCATCCAGGACGTGCCCACCGTCCGCATCGCCCGCCAGATCGAGCCGGATGGACGCCAGCCGTTCGAACTGGTTCGTACAAAATCGTTTCACTACAGCCTGTTCAATTTGCGCGCGCTAATTGACCTCGCCAGCATCGGCCAATATCTGGGCGTGGATTTGTGGCATTACACCACTCCGGACGGACGAAGTCTTTACCGGGCGTTTGAATTCATGGCCCCCTATGCCAATTCGGATAAGATATGGCCGTACAAACAAATCCAGAAACCCAAACGGACCGATCTTGGCGAACTTCTGCTGCGAGCAATACCCGAATACCACGGCACCAGTCTGTCCACCGCATTGAGATATTTCCCGGCAGACGAGTTTGCCGCCAGCCGGAGCCGGCTTCTGTTCAAAACCGAAAGCAATTAGTATCCTGTGTGATCAGACTGGACGATTTTGGCGTGATATCGTGGGGAGACTTTCGTCCAAGCCCTCAGCGAACCGCTCGAACACCAAGTCCTGAAAGTTGCCGCCCGGGTCCCAGGAACCATAGCGGCGGTTCCCCGCAGTTCGCCCAGCACCTGCGACAAACTGCGACAATCCGTGCCAATTCGAGACATTTCCTTGTGGGCCCAGTTGTGGGCCACCGCTGGTTCAAGCCAAGCCGGTATTGTAATTCCTGCAGGTTCGAGTCCTAGCGAGGCAGACCATTTCCATTGGGGGACCACTTGTGACTGGTTGTTCCAGATTGCGACATTACCCTTGCTCTTGCCTGCGCGGGCGCGATTTCCGGCCTGTGGAGCGCACTAAAGGCGGGAGTCGAGGTGTCAGGGAAAAGTAGTGAAGGAGTACGTCTGAGTAATGGTCGGTAGTGGTGGATTAGCCTTGATTCTCAATAAAGATTACCTACAAAATGGCTGATAATTGAGGATTCGGGGGTTCGAGTCCTACCTGCGGAACCGCTTCGGACGGTTTTTCGAATCTCACGCAGTCTCATTGCCCGACGGGACTACACCGCGCGTCGGCCCTGAATGATGTTGACCAGGACCATGATGATGGCCGCTCGAAAGCGTTGGACATTGTCAACCCGCCTTCAAACTTCTGGGTCACTCTCCTCTTTTGAGAAAGAG
>Ga0182030_10002942_pt1 | contig 36237 bp, 45 predicted proteins | sample 812S3MmetaG_FD_121299 | JGI IMG/M metagenome (GOLD analysis project Ga0182030, IMG submission 121299) | Permafrost microbial communities from Stordalen Mire, Sweden - 812S3M metaG (Illumina Assembly) | ecosystem: Environmental > Terrestrial > Soil > Wetlands > Permafrost | place: Sweden...
AGCGGGAATCTTGCAGGCCGATGGAATCTACCTTAGTTTCCCTCCCATTTCCCCCTCCTCTCCTTCTTCATTACTCCAGTATATCCAGACTCAGCGGCATGACGAGGGCATATTCATCAAACATTAAACAATGTCAAAAGTCGACTTAGACTTCTGATCCTTCCCCTGCTTCTTCCAACCATGAGAAGGTGGCTGTTGAAGTGATAACCATTTGTATTTCAATTTTCCCTGTCGTGGTATGCACTTATCATACACATTACGCCTTTGCTAAATCTGAGGTGTCTGCCACATTCCATCTGATTGATTTATCTATGTCTCCCAGGTTGAGAATGTCTCTGTATTGTGTTGCCGTTCTCATGGCCGCGTGTCTTGCTCGGGGGCTCCAGGAGCACGTTCGATATCTACGACGTTGCTGCTATGCACATAATTTGCATGAGCCCAGTCAAGTATCTTCGAGTACGGCCGACACTTGTGGATGCTATTAATAGTCAGTGTTAAGGAGACATCGAGGCAATGATCCACATAATCTCACGTATTGAAATTTGGGAAGGGCTGCTTAAAGCCTTTAGCCCATACGTATAAAATCATACCAACATCAGGATCGCACATCAGCTGCCCAATGATGTCAGCCAGAACCCTTCAAAAGCCGTTAACAATTGGCTTATGCAGGATAGACTAACCTTTTGACGCAGTATATCTATACAGTGGTCTGAGATCTAGTCAATATAGGTCTGAAGAAGTCTTAGAGACTGACGAAGGTGGTATCTCAGCGTTTCTTGATCTTTCCACTCCTCGTTCTTGGGAAGATAATAATCCATATACGTCGCTTTCCTCAGCATATTAAGGCAATGGAGCTGGTGGAATACTTCAATACCAGCCATGTACCCACCGCCCATATCCTCCGTGTATTCAGCTGCAAATCCAGACGCGTTGACCCTGTCGAGCTGGTCCTTTGACAGTCGGACTAAGATCCCATTTGAATAGGTAATCTCATCCCATGCATCATCAATCTCCTGACTGGGAGGACCACGAAACTTGTTGGGCTTCCTGAGGGCTCCATCAAAGCGCTGCACTGATAGCTCGTCATCGTCGTAAATTTCGAGCGCAGGCGACCAAGTCGACATCTTTCGTGTGCATATGTCCTTCGGTTTAATGGAATAAATCATCAAGACCGCGAGACTCAGTGCGAAGCCGACTGCAATTCCAACTGAGACGGAGCGACAAATCAAAAGACAAGGCCTCGACTTTGTTCCCTCATTGATGCTCTCGTCAACGTCTAGACTATCATGATCTGTCTCGCCGTTCACACGCCGATAGCTGGGGCTCTTCATCTAGGCTCGCATTCTCTTGTCTTGCCAAATATGATGACAGGTGCGTAGTTACTGCTGGAAAGGAAGTTCAGTCTTGGCTCAAGTTCTGAGACGCTAACTGCTTGACCGTATGCGATGTCCGTCTTGGGTTCACCTGCCCTAAAAAATGGACTCCGAGGCCTGCAGGAATGTCCTTTTTTCGGCTGCAGCAGATATCCTTCCATGACGGTGAAACTGAGCTGCAGGCGCCGCTGACCTGCAGGTAGGCTATGGCCCCTACCCCCCGGACAAGGATTGCGTGCTGGGGTGTAGGGAATAAGCCGGGGGAATAAGCCGGAGGATCTTCTGCCTTCTCCATGGAAGCATTTATAGGACATGGGCTAAGGGGAGGGCTATCATTGGAAGGCAAATAGGACATAGGCCCTAAGATCCTAATAGGGGTGCCACAGATTGCATGTGCAACCATAACAACCGGTTTGGGCCTTTGGAGGTCCATTAACCATCATATTAGTAGTGGAGCGGAGCCACGGGGTGCAAGGGACGTCTTACAGCAATCATGTTCTCTAATTTGAGAGCCTCTAAGTTCTCCTATACTTCCCTTGATGGTGGGAAGTCCCAATCAAGCCAGCGAGCTTACCTTTATTTTACGTATATCATACACCTTTGGAGAGAAGCAGCTATCATTTCGCTCTGTATAGTGTGTGCAATCCTCACATTTTCTCGTGCATTTCAACCCCTCCATGGGCTTAATCGGGCGGATGTACAAGATTACCGTGAGTACCATCGGGCTTTGGAGCCATCCCCGTAACTCATGTCTTCAGGTCTCACATCCGGAGACGCTCGCTGGAGGCAGTTTCAATGGCAAACCAACACCTACAGTTCAGCAGATCCAAAAGATGACGAAGCTGTGAACGAGGCATGGGATCAAATTGTGCCTGCCTTCGGAATCGTTGCTGTCGAACATCAATGGGCTGCAGAGCACAATCTCCCACAGAGCATGAGCCTTCCTTCAAATTTTTCAAAAGGTGTCTATATTATTGATGCGTAAGTTTTTGGCGCTATTTGGCTTCTTTGTGTAATAGCTGACTGATGATCTCAGATACCACCAGATTCACTGCCTAACTATCATCCGCAAAAGCTTTATTGAATTGGCTTCAGGCAAGTCCCCAAGTATGCCATTGCAACACTCGCGGCATTGCTTCGACAGCCTGCTGCAATATATCATGTGCGGCGATTCTGGAGACACATTGCTGTACACATGGGGCCGCAATCAAACCGGGGATGGCCAACTTCGTCGCTGTATTGACTGGAACAGCCGTAAGCGATGGGCGCTGATGAATACGGCTTGCTACAAAGACAGTGATCACCCAATTGCTCTATATGACCATTTCGGTCACTGCGGGACTGACGATGACGGGATTCGGGTTCATGGCAACTTTTAGTATCAGACCAATAGAGAAGCTGCAGGAAGTCGCAGGACGTCAAATAAGGGGTATTTGTCACATAGACTTCTAAGCAGTTCTGGATTTAGCTTTCATCTTCAATCAAATCATCCAATAAGATATTCTCTACTTTAAATGCCACTTTTAATTTAATATTTGCAACTTGGAAAATGGGGCACTCTTAGAAGATCCAATTAATCGAGCCTAACTTTGGAAAACAATAGCCAATCGTTAAAACATTCGCCCTCGTTCTACTCCTATCCTACCATGCCTGTTTCCCGTGCCACTTGATGATATTTTACCAGCCTTCACCGATCTGAGTGCCGTCTGTTGTTGCTTCTTCACGCTTCCAACCTTCACCAATCTGGGTACCGTCTGTCGACGCCTCACCACGTTTCCAACCCTCAGCTATTTGGGTGCCATCTGTCGTAGCTTCATCACGCTTCCAACCATCAAATTTCTGGATGTTGGCGAGAGTTTTAATTAAGGCTGCCACTCATTAGCATGCTCTTCTTCAGGGTATTCGAATGAATAGCGAACCTGGGAGGGCAGTGGCCTGACCGATCAAGCAAAGGCCGATAAGGGATAGAATTGTGACTTTCATTGTGGCTGGTGAGAGGAAGATACGTCAAGATGTGTGGTTGATATTTTCACTTGAGAAAGCACTTAATAAATGTTCAGTGATGACCCTAGATCTACCCCCATTTCATGATCTCCCAAAGTCGGACGGCAATATAGATACCCCAACTGCCGAATGTAGTAACCAGTGATTGTCACGGAAGAGCCGTATAAGATGTCGACATTATTGCAAATCAACTCAGGGTAGCACCCACGCTGCTGGTAAGATCAGTACTCTTCCTAGCTGCCTCGGGTAATACTACCTCAGGGTGATGCGGCTACCGTATGCCCTGCTGGTACGTGAGAATGTCAGGGGTGCCAAAAAAGGACCGAGATTCGCAACTCATGCACTGTCATAGACGATCAACTGTAGATACTGTGGCCTTGAACGTAGGAGCGAAATTCCTTGAGCGGAACTCCTCTCCGCAACCTTCAAAGGCGGCTTAACCTCAAGTCCGGGAGTCTTGGCAGCGAACTTTGAAAACATTTCGTCTATCTTGACTATTTTCTATCTCCTTGGCTTGCTAGATATTATTGCGTATCTTTGAAGATGGAAGCTATAGGAGTACAATCTCAACAAGACTTCGATGAGGAGCTGCTCGACAATGGTTTTGCTACGGATGACAGGAAACATCCCTCAATCTCGAATCCATCTTCAAACTCTGTCCCATTCTTTCTCCGACCAACGTCACTTATGCTTCTTTCCCTCGCCTTGATTGTTTGCAATGTCTCTTTATACACAGAAATCCAGCGGTTAAAGTCTGCCACGAGCGACAATGGCTTCAGTCAGTCATGATTCCTTCCAACATGAACCGAGTCTAATAAGCTTATGGCTGGCGTATATACACGCGGGCGGAGAGGAGTTCAGTTTCGAACATATACAGAGTTCAGCGACGTGAATCAATCACTTTCCGATGCAGCATGGGAGTCCTTCACAACAAATGGCTTCGTTGCTATTCCACATGGCGAAGCAGCAGATGCTGGGCTTCCCGTTGCCGAGGACTTTCCAGACGATTCGAGTAAGGGGGTGTATGTTCTTGGAGGATTTCACGATATCCACTGTGTGGTATGAGCTCGCAAAGCAGTTCCCTTATTCGAAACCCCTTTGGTTGATGATGATGGCAGATTTATCTAAGAGATACACTTAAAGACTTAATGGCGGGGAAATCAGTGGACGACAAGGCAATCCACATCAACCACTGCTATGATGCTCTGCGGCAGTCAATTCAGTGTCGAGCCGATGACACCCCGCTCTACATCCCATATAGGTCCAGGTTGACTGGGGATGGTCAAGTGCGGCTTTGCCGGGACTGGGATGCTTTAACGGCTTGGGCGCAGAGGAATACGGCGTGCTGGCCTACTGGTCATTGTGCAGACATCACATAGAGCTGTGGATTTAGTGAATTCAATAATTATAATGATTGGCTGTAGCTGAGAACGCCCATGAATTTCGTGGCGCATTTTCTGTCGGGTCGTAAGATCAGCACAGAATAGTTCATCGGACTCCGGGGGCAACCCCACCAGTAATCCCCCGCCTGCATGAATGCGTCAATGGTCCCTGCATGCCACAGGTGTGCAGGGTATGATTCATGCACTGAAGAGGCTCAGCAGCTTAGAGTCTAAACCTGCATTGAACTTGTGGAGGCGGGAGTCTCCCAAAGCAGGACATCTTAGGCGTTGGATTACAACGGTTAATGTTTAAATTAGCCTTGGATGCCTGAATCGAACATGTACACCCTGGAGTGGACCAGGGGTAGAAGTACCGATATGTATAGGCTCAGGTTGATCGGCACTGCACGGTGAGCATAGTCAGCACGGAACGGCCCATCGTCGGTGTCATCCATCATTTTAACATGAGCAAGGATTTCTACCTGTGAGATTCGTATATGCTTTATGCATGCAGCTAAATAAAGTTCACGTGCGAGTGCATCTTTAGCCCTAAACTGTCTCAAGTCTTGCTCGGGGTTGGGAAATAATTCCAGCGTAGTACGGGTCTGACCCCCCTCCCTTAAGCAATTCGGCCTATTGGTTTATTCGGGAGATGTCGTCAATCCGTTGATGCTTATAATCCAAATTCTCCCCTGACCAGCTTATGTGATTTGTCTTTCTGGTCGGGTAACATTGTCAATACGAATGGTGATGTGATTTAATGCATGCATGTCCGAAGTAACGTTCTCGCAAACAACGGAAATCTGCTGTTGGAGTGGCAGGCTGTGCTGATGTCGAGTACGTTAGATAGAACTTCCGCTTGGAATTGTTGTGCGACGAGAGCATGAATGAGAGTAACCGCAATTCAAGGGTGAATTCCAGCAGATGTGGTTAGAATCTAGTTGTACTATTATGTTTGTAGACTTCAGCGGGGAGGTGCTGTTTGATTTTTTTACTTTGTAGGTAAAGCGCTGCTGCTTATCTAAATTGAATAAAACATAACGATTGCTCGAGATTTAAAAAACAAAAACACCGCGGATCTGCGGATCCAGAACAGGAACCACATGTTGGTATAAGTAGAAAAAAAATTCCGATGTAAGCCCTAAACCATTTAACCCAAATAATTCTGTATTGCAACATATACTTAATCTTCTAGTCTGACCAAGTGTGCAGCGCCAGCCTCCAGGCCAAAACTCGGTTCATATCGCTGTAGACCTGGCTTTCTTCTTTGAGTTTTCGAGTTCAGGCGCCCGAAATGAGTATTGCCACTGCTCTCCATCTGTGCCTACGGTATCAAAGTTGTGACCCACGTTCAATTACCGCGCCCCCTTCGGAATTTATACTTCAATACTGGACCACCTCATGCTTGACCTCAATACCATTTATCATTAGATTGTCTTGGCTTTCCAGGTCATGAGCTCCCACAACGGAGGTGAGCATCGTCCCATCAGCATCGCTACGAAAGTTCCAACGGGATAATGATGACGCTGCTGATCTGTCCAGGCTGTTTACATCTTGGCAATTTGGCTCCTTGCCTGAGCGAATAGACAGGGATCGCAGAGAAAAGACGCTTCTAATGCCACTAAAGATCGACTCGGGGGAGATCTTCCCATAGATAGGACGAAGGGTGGGAAGACAGACGACAATAACGCCAAGACCGCATTCTATCATGGTCCAGAAAAGAAGATACGTTACGAGGGCTAGGGCTTATCAGCGAGAGCTAAAGGAGAGGCATATCTCTAGAAATTTCATACTCTCTCCATCAGACTGAGAGAACGCGTTGACAATGTACTTGATGTAAATTGCCATTCGTGCAGCGGATGCTCCAATTGTACTACTCTCACGTCAGAAAGGCCTCTTAGCTCATTGCATAGAGGGACGTGTCTCACAGAAGGCCAACAAGAAAAACGGCTGCAACTGCAATTCTTCGGCGAACGGGCATGTGCAAGGCCCAAATCTATATCGGTTTTAGCTGTATCATCTTACAGCTGGTGGAAACTTGTACTGACTTTCGGAATGGGCAGCGACCAAATCAGAACGTCCATGATGAAATCCGAGATAGCATATCCCTCAAGAAAAACTAGTTGCGAACTACATTTTTCAGCAACAACCACTACGGGTGCCCATGCGAACGCGGGATGAGCTCCACAAATAAATATAGCTCCAATTCCGAATGCTGAAGTCCAGATGATAACTAGCGCGATCACGATCCAGGTGACCGTGCCAAAGGGAGTTCTACCAACCAACGTGCTGCAAAAGACCTTGCGGTAGAAGAACAAGATACTGAGCTTGAGCAATCCAAAACTAAAAACCCCGATGAAGTCGAAGAAATACTGAATCTATAAAATTCGTCAACAAACATAAAATTATGCTGTGAAGCTTGACTACCTGCTGAAGTCTGATTTGTTGTTCCGAGTCCGAGAACAAATAGCCTTCTGGACCTGGTACATTTGGCGCTGGAAGAAGTTTCCCCAGTGAACTTGTCGCGGCGCCCCAAATAAGAAGCCCTGCAAGGACATATTCAAGGAGCTAGGTAGAGAAGTCAGTGAGCCTGATGTCTGGAAGATCGGGATAGAGTGCCAACCAAAGCAGGAACAGTCAACCAATCATCAATCCATGGTCTTGTCTTCGCATTTGCTCGAATATAAAAGCGCAGAGACACCACAGCAGTACCAATAACAGGAAATAGGATGCTAATCACAATAACGGCCGCCGACGTAGCGTAGGTCCTCGCCATTGTGATATCTTTGCAAAGCTCTTGCAAACGAAAGTAATGATGAAAACCACGCTCTATGATCACTTGAAAACTTTTTGTTTTGATGATGTCTTGTTTAAGGAAGCAAATCCAATAGACTGGGCCTCGAAAGATACTAAATGCAAAGACGCGGGTCTAAACCAAGTGAAGGTAGAATTGTGGAATACAATAAAATAATAAAACAACCAGAATTAAGAAGGAACACTGAAGAAGAAACTTTGGTTGAGTAGCGTTACATTCGAGACGCAAGTCCCAAGGACTTGAGATGCTTCCTGCACGTCGTCAACAAATGCGCAATGATAACCCGGGAGGTTTTCTATAACTAGATATATCCTCCGATTGTTTCCCGAGTTCATACCAGTTTATATTATGCCGGGAGCTGACCCGATTGCCAGGTTGCACAACTCAGCAGCCTAAGTGTGGTCCTTGTAGTACAACGCCACATTGCGCCAGCGTCATAAACCTTGTGTCCATGTATCCGGCCCCTGTAGCCTAGTGGTTGGGCTGACCACCTTCACGACTGCGGTGTCAGCAAGGCTGCAGCATGCACTGAAGAGCACGCCTGCATATCTCTAGGGTTTGATTTACGCACTGAAGAGGCACAGCTATGTCTAAAATGTCTTGCAGAAATCCTGGGGAATTAATCGGAGCCTCCTGCAGTTCGGCAGTTCAAAAGCCCACACAAGTAGTAAGCTGTTACGCACGATCGGCCTCATTAATTACCTTACCTTACTACGTTACTAGTACGTGTTGGCAGAAGAAGGCGGTGAGCAAAGGCGATATGCCCGTTGTCGGGGATTCCATCTCTTCGCTGTACAGCAAAGGTGAATCACATGCTCCTTTAATTGTTTGTAGACTAGTCCTAGCATTCAGTAAGGACATCTAAGTCAGATCATTCTCGGCTGCCAGCCTGAATCCTTCTGTTTTTGCTGGCCGCCGTCTACCTTAAGCTTGTCAGAAGCCCCAAGCCACAAGGCCCACGATCTCCAAACCATTGGGTAAAGGTCTAAAAATCCCTCATCATTCTTGTTACTTCGCCGCTTTCCTACGGCTGTCATGACTCTGCTCCAGATCATAGGAACGACAGTTACATTATCGCTGCTGTTCAGCGTTGCGGGGACTATCCGACGACTCTACTTCCACCCCCTGGCCCACATACCAGGACCAAAGCTTGCGGCTATTACCTGGTGGTATGAATTCTATTTCGATGGAATTCTTCAAGGTAAATATGTATTCAAGATTCAGGAGCTTCATAGGCGATACGGTACGCCTTTGCTGACTAGTCTATTGCCGACCTAATATCCTTTCAGGTCCCATTATCCGTGTTACTCCAGACGAAATACACATCAACGATGTGGGCTTTCTGGACACTGTTTATGCGCCATCAATGACCCGTAGGGACAAATATGACTACCAATTAAGGACCTTGCGAGTCCCGGGTGGGGTAGGCACAACCGCGCTCTACGACCTTCATAAGAGGCGGCGTGAGGCTCTCACTCCATTCTTTAGCAAACGGAATGTCCTTCATCTTGAGCCTTTAATCAATAAAAAGGTCAATCAATTGTGCCAATTAGTCTCGAAACATACGGTCGAGAAAACACCTATCAATCTATCTGATGCATTTTTTGCTTTCTCTAATGAGTATGGCTTCAATGTGATACAAACGTGAGTCGAGGCTAAAAGATATCAGTGTTGTTACGAATTTCTTATTCGCTCATCAAGGCGACATTCTTGCGGATGAGACAAAAGTAAGAAGTACCAGAACAAAAATAGCAGCGCCTGAGCATTTGCTTCTAGACATGTCACGACTATCTCAAAGAAGTCTATACTGACCCTCCGATGTTGTAGGCTGCTGTACTTCGCCAAAACAGCAACGACCTCCTGATGGGGATCAACATCAACAAACACTTTCCATGGCTTCCTGACTTCCTCGAGTCTCTTCCACTATTTATCAGCAAACCAATCATGCCACCTGGCCTAATAGATCTGCTGGCATTATTTGATGTGAGTTCTTAACTGCATTATTAGGCTATATCTTTTTAACCTTACACTACAGAGAGTTCGTGCCGAGTTGGTAACCATCATGAAAACTAAAGCTTCAGGAATTTCTAGTGAAAAGCCGTTGTGTCTGGGTCCAACTGGCAAGGAGTCAGTGTATGACTCGGTGCTTGACAATCCTGTCCTACCACCATCGGAAAAGACTTTACTACGCCTCGAGCAGGAGGGCGCCCTTTTAGCCCTAGCTGGTACCGAATCCCCAGCTAAGTCCCTCAATATTATCTTTTATCACCTTCTCTCCAACCCCAAAATACTCAGCAGACTGCGCAACGAGCTCAATACAGTTTCCGAAGATGCCTCTTGGACCGAGCTTGAGCAGCTCCCCTACCTTTCAGCCATCCTTGAGGAAGGCAACCGCCTCTCATTTGGTGTCACTGCTCGAGCGGCCCGCATCGCACAAGAGCACCTCATTTATACACCAACTTCTTACTCCACTTTCCCATCAAGCAAATCCTTCACCATTCCTCCGGGTACCCCGATTAGTATAACGACCTTGAGTGCACACACCGCCGAATCCGTCTTCCCAGACCCATTTATCTTCCGTCCAGAGCGCTGGTTTGAAAGTGCAGGCCGTGAGCGCAGGAAGTTCCAGATGGCATTTAGTAAAGGCGGGCGAAAATGCCTAGGCATTGAGCTGGCACGCGCTGAATTGTACCTCGTGACAGCAGCGCTGGTCAAAGAATTTGACTTTAGATTGTGGCAGACAGATGAAAGTGACGTTGCTTTCATGCATGATTATCAGGTTGCAATGCCGAAGTTGGATTCGAAAGGCGTGAGGGTTATGGCGACCGCGTTGTGAGGGATGAAAGAGGCGAAGGGATGACTGCTTCTTATTTTGGGAAATCGTATATTTCAGTCCCTGCTTCACAGAAATCAATATACGGGAGCCCCCGCCCCCTTTCTCCCTAATCCACGCTTTCTGGCTTCACCCGCTCATTGAATGGATGGTTGGGCAGAAGTTTAATTAGATGTCATCGGACAATCCAGTAATTAATCTGCCGATGCTGTGGTTCATGAAATCATTGTAGCAAAAGTAGAAGCTTAGTGATAAAACTCTAATTTATCTTATAGGGTATTCCATTTTGACTAGCATGAGAAGCTATGGACGGAGAAAATGCTTTCTTATATCATTGCATCAATTGGAAATTCTATGCTACGCACAATTCTTTTGCAATCCACCAAGCAAGCTCGTCCTCTCGCAACTTGTTCACTCGGTCATCAGCGAAGTGTTGTTTTGTGGCTTCTTCCACGTCACGATCCTCTCCGATGTCCTCACTAATGACACTGCTGTTCTTCAGCCTTTTTGCTATGATACTTGCCAAAGAACCTAGACCGAGTTTTTCTACGGTCAGCCAAGAGAGATGGATCTTGAACATATGCTTTGACCGCAACCACAGCCTTCTCAGGTTCCGGATAACGTCACTTGAGGAATTCTCTCTCCGCTCTGCCCTGCTTCCAACCATCTTCGTCACGCGTCAACAGTCCCCGTGCAGTCAAGTCCTCCACGAGAGTCTCCACTATCCTGCATATGACCAACTCCAAAATTAACTTAGTGTCAATTGCGTCGAGCTCGGGCTCACGCCAAGCAATGCCATCCTCGATCTCTTCCCTCTCCGCCATCTCCTTCACGTCTACTGGGTCAAGCTCGTCGCGGCTCCAGTCTAGGTCGATATTCTTGGGCTTAGGCGGTAACCCGTAGACTATGGGATCACAAGGCATTTCGTGATAAAGTTTCTTCTTGGACTCTCCCAAACGCTCGTTATATATCTGTAAGGTTTTGAATCGCTGTCGAACCATGCACCCCTGCTGGTCATAGAACTGGGAGACCACGTTCCGTAATTCTGGAATTGCGTAATCTTCTCAAATAATCAGTTGAAGCTCTGAGGGATCCCTTGCCAGATGTCATCCTGCTTGGTGATACTATTCAGCTCCTCCTTACGGCTTCGCGAGATTGTTTCAATACGACTGAGGAGCGCCTGCAAGCTTGCCAACGATTAAAGAAGATGGGGATTTGGTTGCGGTTCTGATGTATTCGCTGCCATTCAAGGTCCAACAAGGCCATGTCTGCCGGATAGAAGCTGGCTATTATGATGATCGAATTGGAGGATGTGTTGGAGGTTGTAGATGAAAGTTCTGATCTGGGATGGAAAAATACAGCAGAAATTGTTAGTTAGGTCAATTCACCCGCTTTTTCTCTTCTTCATCTGCTCGCGTTCCTTTTAAACTTGAGACGAGAATTGGTGCGGACGCTTCTCCGCTTAAAGAGGTTTTCGAACAGATAAACATTCTTCTCATCGCAGTCTTTACTCACACTCTATGATTTCTCCCTGAGACTTCGAACTTGAATATTTTGCGATGAACTGGCAGTTAAATCTAACGCTTTTGAGGATTTGATTCTTACTCGAGTACCTGCAAAACCGGCCATGAAAATTTCTACAAACACCACTCACGCCGTATGGATTTTCTTGGGGATCTTGGAACAGATTTGTCACCCGGGAAGTTAATTCGAGCTTCACAAAGTGATTCCCTTGGTAAAGGATCCCATTGTATAACAAGGACATTCATTCAGTCGTGCTTTATGATATAAGCGCCGGTACGGTGGATATGTTCGGTCTGGCAAGGGAAACTGTCACCGCCTATGGTAGCGTAATTCATAAACGCGACTAACAAAGGTTACGGGGCATGATGATTCAGAGGCAGACTTATTCGATGTACTCAAATCCATAAAGGGGGCTTTGAAGTGTTCATATCCTTTTGATGTGGAGAAAGAAGGAGCATCTAGAAGTAAATAGTTCATGACATCGCCCTCAACAGAGGGGCACTCAACCCGACAAATAATGAAGTTCATACAAAGTTGGTGGCAAAATATCTTTCTGGCCTCAAGAAGCTCCTCATGCCCAACACAATTCGCCCGGAAGAAACGAACACGAATCTCGAGCGATATCTGCGTGGTCGGGACGGATATTGATGTTGGAGGGTTTTGAGGAAATGCTAGCTTCACGGTGGATGAAAACTGCTTCAGGTGTCTTGAGAAATTCCACATTGGAGTCTTGAACTTTCCTTATGAACATAAGTATTATATCGATAGCTTGGTACATGGATTAATCCCATTCTATAATATACTGCCAAAGATCTCATCCGCTCTTCGAGATTTGACGCGTGCATTCTCCTCAATACCACCCACATCGCTCAAATTCTCGGGGACAGCTGTAGACGAAACCAGGTCACGTAAATCACCAGAAATAGTGAGCTTCAAATATTTTCTGTCGAAGAAGTTAAATCGTAGGATGGCGTTGCCATCCTTTACTTCGACGTCTTGATGGCTGGCGCCTAGTGGGAGGGAAAAGGGGCCGAATTGGCAATAGGCGTTCGGCTTCAAGTATACGTTGCGATATACTCCGCCAACTATTCCGCCATCGTTTTCGCCCAAGTAATGAAACTCGACGCGGTTCGTTGGATCGTCGGAATCGTGATATTCTAGATTGACGTATTCCGAAGAGAATAAATAAAAAGTTTGGCCCACTATAGAGTCAATCGCAATGGCCTCGGGATTCCTCCTGCGTCGCCTTCTTTCATTCTTAAACACACTATATGCCGCCTCCTCTCTCTTTTTTTCATAGACCACCTGCTCCTTCTTAAGATTTTCCATCTCCAACAAAGCCTCCTTTCGCCTCTCTCTTTTCTCTTTCAATTCATAATACTCCTCTGCATCAGACCCATCGTAGGACCTCCCATCCTCTTCCAGTGAGCATCCACAGTCCACGCCATCCTCACACTCGTGTTCATTCGTATATTTCTCCGCATCTTCATATTCAGAAATATCCTCGTCAAATTCTTCTGGATATACTTCTCTGCCCCGGAGGATTTCGATGGAACAAACGCGTTTATACCAATCTGGGAGGTTCTCGCGGGCTTCTTTTCTGGTGAATGTGGATCGTTGGTAAATAATTTTTTTTTTTTCGATAATCGAGCTGAGGTGTTGTCGAAACACGGGCACGGACGGGAAAGCACGTGATGATATGTGTTACGGTCCTTCAATTGGGCTGGAATCCTCGATCGCATTGTATCACTGGATAATCAGACTTGGTCTATTAGACGAAAGGGAATAGCTGGAGGTTAAATGACTGTGGGGAAACGATCCAGTGGCTTTAGGTCACGTGGCACAGAACACCAGCACACTCACCCTTATTTTCACGGAGCACAACGTTCCAGAGCATTGCACATCGCTTAACACTTTTTGCAAACGAGCATCTTCAAGTCAACATCAAACTCTAGCAAGATAATACTCGCAAAGATTGCGTCTCTCTACCCCACAAACCAAAAGTCAGCCTAAAAGCAACCTTCCATATCGAGCGAGATGGTCAAATCCAAACGAGCCCGCAAACGCGATCCCCTCCAGGCAAAGTCGTAACGCGTGGAGAAAACCCGCCCCCCTCCAAAGACCCATTTCCCAGCATGGTATCACCGAATCTACGCCCTCTCACAGACCAAGCCTTGGGGGGTCGAGGACTCTGCCTTCGACGAAGATCTATCCTCGCTGTGCGAAACCGACCCAGAAACAGTTGCATTCGAGAATGACGACTACGAAGTATGCTCTCCCAGCACCAAGGCCTATTACGAAAGCAAGTGGTTGCGCGAGGAGCGAAAGCGAGACATGCTAGTGATCGCGGAGGAGAAGGAGGGGAATGTGAAATTTCAAGAGGCCGAGGAGGTGAAAGTGGAAGTTATGTATAAGAAGTTTAAGCAGGTCAGAAGGGCGGTTAAGAAGAGGGGCGAGGTTTTGGAGCTTTCTTCTATCGTGGATGAGAGCTTCAATCTATTTTGTTCTGGTCTTGTTAACTTGGAGGACGCGGAGAAGGCTTACAAAGATAGATGGGTGGAGTTTTCCCATGCTGGTGAACCAAAAGTTAGCGGTCACAGTCGTTGGTGCGAGTGTTCCCGTTACTAAGATACCGAAATGGTGTCTGGACAACTATACATTGGTTCAGAGACCGGATGCTCCTTTGGTCCCTTTCGCCGGCCAATCGGCGGTAGACGCAAGGACTTGAAGGTCAGGAGCGCTGATGGCAATCACGTTCTACGATTCAAGTTTTTCTCCAATGGTTATCTGAAGTTGAGCGTCTCCCGAGATCTTATCTTACAGGAAGGAGCGGCGATATCTTCCTCTATCCGGGAAACCTTTCAGTTTGTGGGGGTCTGCTTTAGTTTAGAGGAAACAGTAGAGGATCCAGCGGAAGTACGAGAGAAGATGGCAAGGTATCGTCAGCAGCATCGCTCGCCTTCACCGAAGGATAACTGGTTCAACAACCATCATCCAATGGGCCATTGGAATCAGTGGTAGACTTGTTGATAGTGGGCTAGACCGTCATTGTCAAGGTGTACTCTGTAATATATGCACGCTTTAGCCCGTGAGTCTTCTAAAACGCTCTCATGAAATTCCCTACTTGCATTTGGAGCTGTTGTACAGCCTTAATTCAAAATTGTAATTATTAATGCTCGGCCTGCCGATGAAAAGTGTCATGCTATGGCATTTCATGAGCGCGTCTGACCCGACTAGCAAGACTCACAACGTTTAAGACAATATAGAAACCTGGTGACGGATTTGTTTGACATAAGCAAAACGTGAAATGGGGAATTGGAGATTCATATCATTGTCTTTTTGGCGCTTATGACTACATCTTCCAAAAGGAGGATCTATAAATATGTATTCCTCGCGTCGGGCATTGCGAATATTGAGTTTCCGTTTACCCACCAAAGTGTACTGGATTACTCTATGGGGCTACTTTATCTCGCAATCGTGCAGAGTCGAGGAAGAAGATCACGAGAAGGATCTTGATGAGGAGATTCAGGGGTAGCCTTGCATGAGACTGAATTGTGCTAGCGCGAGGCTGAAGCACGGCCCAGCTTCAACTTCGCTCAACGACCATCAACCTTCGCCAGCAAGCTTGACAAGCTCACGCTCATGTACCTTATTCGCAGACTCACGAAAACGTCGGCATTTGGATCGAAAGGAACGGCATCACAAGATACAAAGCGTCTAGAAGACTCCTTAATCTTGGATTCGGAACCAGAGAGTTTTGTAAGACTTTTAAAAAGTGCGATGTACTCTGTATCTGCGGCGCGCGAAGCATCCCCCGATCTAACCCAACCCCACGAAGAACAGAGAGAAGAACGTCAACTGCCAGAGGGTCGTCGGGTCTCATCGTCGAAAAAGGAAAAGAGAAAGAAAAGACACCGAAGTCTTCCTGCTGATGGTGAAGCCACTCCAGCTTCTCCGAGTGCATCGAAACGTCGACGCACAACAGGCAAAGAACGGTTTGAGCCGCCGTCAAGTTTCGCAGAGTAAGTGGCTTCAACAATGCCTTAATTCTATAAACGCTTACACTCCTGTCTACAGAAAACTCGGAGACCAGTGTATAACTTTCTTGGTGGGAACAAACGAACGACCGTTTCTTGTACACAAGAAGACAATCTGCGATGCGGTGGAACCGTTTGGAAAGATGTTCCGGGGTGGATTCGCGGAGGCAAGCTCTCACACGGCTACCCTTCCCGAGGATGACCCAGAAGCATTTGGGTTGCTAGTTGAATGGGTATACAAAGATCAATTACCCCAATTTGGAGACGACACGGTCAGACGTGACTGCATCCTAAGGCTGAAGCTGTATATTCTGGCCGAGAAATATGGATTGATACCTCTCATGGATGACTCGATGGATTTCATCAGGCTGTGCTTTCGAACTGGACGATGCAGGATGACCCTAAAATGGTGCGACTATGCTTACGAAAATACCCCTGAGAAGTCTCCCTTGCGAAGTTTTATATCTAGTTATTTCGTCTATCAATTTTTTCATAGGCGCGATGAGGATCTGTGGTCAACATCGGAGTTCTCTGCAGTTGCTGCCAATAGCTGTGATCTGGTTCAAGACGTCTTCCAGCTGATGCGGGGCAAATTTGTTCCGCCCATTACTGGCTACCCCTGGGAGGAATTTGATCCTTGTAAGGGAACTTGTTGCAGATACCACTATCACAGTGCAGTGCAAGACGACGACAAATGCCCTTATAATGCCGACAGTCGTCCAGAATACAAGTCCTCCAATGCTTTGAAAATTCTAACATATTTTCGCGAGGGACAGAACGGGTCGGTTCCTGCTACTGGCCAAGCATATAAGGTCAATGAACATCTGGAAAGATGGGGTCTTGATGAGTGGGAGGCCTACAATGCAGCCAAGGAGCTTATTCACTTAGGAATTTTAGACCACTGTATAACTAGCCGGAATAGTTTTGTGTTGCCAGAAAGGACGGACCTATCAGATCGGTACTGAAACCTGCAGAAGGTCGTCATATATTTTGTGACGGGTTTTTCTAGGCCTAATTTAATTATAATAGGATTTGGAGAACAGTTTATACAAGGTTCGCGAAGCGAATTGAGCTCGTCAACGTGAATGTGGAGAAAACTTGGGTGGGGGTGTATAGAACAGCGACGGTATCAAAGCTCTCTTCAAATAGAGGAGGCTGGAAGATGAAGCGGAAGGGGGCGGAAATGAGTGCTTAAAGCGGCTGCTTCCTGCCTCCGATTTTCTGGGACGGCAGACGCCACCAAAAGCAATCGTCTCAAGCGGCTAATAACCTCTCACAAAAAAAACTCGTATATTTTTGTGAGAGAATCACGAAAATTCGCGTCAATCACGCGAACGCTATGCGCTTAGACCCTAGCGTTTAAGACATGTCATTTCTGATATCGGCACCAACGGATCGACGTTAACTCACCTTGACAATGCCATTATGCTTCAGTTTCGTGAGATCTTTTCTTTTGTGAAAGAAAAAGTGAGTAATCATAGCCTGGAAAAGCCTTCCATACCAGCAAGTTCCCAACTCGAATTCCAACATCCTTACGACTCTAAAGACTGCTCATAAAGTGAACAATGAGGCTTCGACTCGAAGTTCCCCTCACCTTGCAAGTGTATGAAGCTAAGATCGCCACACGATATCGCGGGGAACTTCCGGCCATGGGTATCGAAACTATCGGTATCACAACATTCAAATTGTCTCAAGAACGGCGCAGTCGCCCTTGACCTATTTGAGAAGTTCATAGGGGAATCCTCATTTTATCTGGGGTGCCGAGAGCATTTCGCTAAATAGGAGAGTTATCCGGCAGCATCGTCAATGGAATCAAGCGTCGGGCAATTTTGATGGGGGCTGAAAGTGGGGATACCTTTATCAAACCCCGGCATAGCCTGGTCCCTGAGTTCTGCAGCTTGATATATCATTTTTCTTGGTGCACGCGTCTTTCTTTTCCAAAATATCATCTATTCCCACTGTTCTGGTGAAGGCTCACCTCTTTTCATCATAGAATTCTTCACGTTCTTTTCAGTCTTGTCTATGCGCAAATTCAGAGATTGCTTTTTCATCCTGACTTTCTTGACGAATCGATCAAGCATTTGGCTAACCGCGTACCACCTTTCCCTCAAACTAAGGGATTAGACGACACGTCAAGATCCAGTCATGCAGTATAAATTCTGGTCTCGTGCAGACTCGGTGCCAGTCGGCCTTTCGAGGCAGCCAATGTTGGTGTCCTTTCCTCCCAAAGCGCCAGTAGAGGCCAGAGAGCCTCTCAAAATCCCATCTCCTGCTAAGAGGAGAAAGTCTTTCGGGATGCGTGAGGTTTATCTCCACAATATGCCGACACCGAGGCAGGACAGAAATCAAAAACCCACAAACAATCCCACCACTCCAATTCGGGCTGCCCCAAGACCGGCAATCGACTCTTCGATGGCACACAATCGCGAAAGATCCGCAAAAACTCTCCAAAATCCCCATCCCCAATCCCACATTGTCACGCCAAACAAGCGCCGTGATAACAGGAAGACCACGAATATCAGAAATAGAGGAGGCCCACAATCTGGATCACGAGTTCAAAGGCCCACGGGTATACGGAAGGTTATCACACCACGACGTCCCAAGCATCCCATCAATGCTCCGGCACGACAGTCGGGAAATCCAACACAAGTCAGACCTTTGACAGCCCCAAAATTCCTAAAGGAACCTCCAACAAAACCGAAGTCGATGAGGCAGAGTTTAAACATGGCCTCAATACCTCTGACTGAATCAAAGTCAGAAAGACAGACTTTCAACGTGGCGGCGACGCTCAACTCGCATAATAGTCCATGGAGGACGCCTTCACGGGGAGGACGACTTCCTTCCTTTCCGAACGACGTCCCAATTCCCCACAACCGCCGATGGCAGCGAGAAATTGGGATTCTGCACCGATTGAGTGGTCAAAGGTCCAAACAGCGTCAAAGTCATGAATTCCAGCAAGTTGAGGGGTATCAAGAAGATCATAGGTCCCTGGAAGAATCTAGCCCGCGATTGCGACGATTCGCGAGCATTGCATCGAGCAGCGATAATGACCAGTCGATGATAGACTTTTCAGATCTATTGCCAGATTGCATCGCAGATGATGATTCGGGAAGCTCTTCCGATATGCCTTCAACACCTGGCGGACCTCCCCAGCTGCAGTCTTTTCGGAGAGTTTCTGTTAATCGCCATTTTCGTTCGCGAAGTCCTTCCGTGGAGGTCATGTCGGATGATCAACATAAAGGAGATTGGCCTCGAGGAGAACTATTGAGACAACAATCCAAGGAATTCGGGCGAAGGGATACATACTTCGGAACTATCATTCAGGACAAAGACGTTCTTGTGGAATCAATCGAGAAAGACGATAGTTTTTGGGACGTTCCCGACAGCGTTCACGAGGAGGATTCGGAGAAGTCTGACAATGAGAGTGTTTCGAATAATATACCTCGAAAGCACTACGATGTTCTGAAGATCGTGGGCGAAAAAATTGGCCCTAACGTTCATGAATTCCTGGTCAAGTGGATGGACTATGATGAAGTGAACTGGATTTCTGATGACGATTGCTTTTGTCCTGACTTGATTGAAGAGTTTCGGGAAGCCCAGCGGATGGCTCTCGAGATCGCTATTGGCATTGGCCATGAGGATGAAAAGGATCGACTTATGAGATTACACGAATTGAATCAACGACTGGTGGACAATGTTGTTTACCCCACTCGAAAAACTGGATGGAGGATAAGCCGAAGGGATCGCAGCGGGAGATTCGCGCCGAAGGGAACGATAAATTCGACGTTGGCATTCAGGCGTCCCGACACGGTGCCGCCTCGATGTCTATGTGCACAGACAGCTATTCTGCCTCCGAATCGACCGGGCACCACCGTTGCTCGCGCAGCCCAGGAGGCCGGTGATGACGATGATGCCGTGATCTGGATTCGGACTGAGCCAATCCGGACAGCGGCCTGCGGAGTGCACACTCGCTTTCGGAGCCAGAGCGTGAAAACAGAAGACGTCAAGCAAGAAGTTGTTGATCCGATGCTCTGGACGGACGACGATTATTATGCTCCCGGATCAACGGACTGGCTTGAAAACGAGGAAAAGAAGCGAAAGCGGGCAGAAGAGCAGACGGCGCTGAAGATGAGAGAGATGGAGGAGAGGGAGATTGTGAGAAGACAGACTGAGGATGCTGAGGCACGAGAGCTCCAGCAACAGATTGAAGCGAGGGAGGAAGCTGAGACAGCTCGCCGGCAAGCCGCAGATGAAGCGGAAAAGAAAAGGAAGGAAGCAGAGAAGCTCGAGGCTGCTCGTCGTTTGAAGGCTGAGAGAGACGCCGAGAGCCGTCGACTTGAAACTCAGATTCGGATAATTAAGGAAGAGGCTCGACTGGCCGAGGAGCAGTTGAGACGAGAGGATGCCATTCGCAGACAACGAAGCTCCACAGCTGTCCGCGAAGAATTCAACGAGAAGGCCCTGAGACAACGTCGAGAGAAAAGCCGACAGACTAAACTTCGACGATCTCTTGAAAAGGCAGCGCAGTCAAAGAAGCATGACAAGGTTTTGCAACCTTCCGCGAGTGTTAATAAGAAAGCCCGAGGTGAAAGGTCAACGTCCTCGTTGCGGCGGAGTGAAAAGGTCCATGCTATTGATGCCCTTCGCAGAGCTGAAGCCCAGATGGTCAATTCGTACAAGGCCCCGGTTGAGGTACGCAACGAACTTCGTCGCACCATGAGTACGAAGCAAGCTGCAGAATTGATCAGTGCCACCCGACCCGGGCAGCTGTCGACAAGCGGGCGAGATTTCAAGGTTCTGCATAATACCATGAAGACTTTATGGGTATGAGTATTTGCGATCCCTTCCGTCGAATGTTCTCGCTGTGGATATTATGTCTGTGGCTCCCTTCGCAACCTCAGTTTTCCGATCTAGAGCACAATGACCAGCATCTTCGTCCTCTTCATCCCCTGACATTCTGATTCAAGCACAATCATCGAACTCTGCGTACTCACCAGTCCACATTCTCACTCTCCCAATTTCGATCCCAAACACGCCTTGCCGTATCTCCATCTTCTCGAACTCGGAACTCATGGATCTCAACGCGACATGCTCCATACCTCATTATTTCAACCCGCCTCGCACCTTCCTATCCAACATCACTTACCGGATCTCATGCTTTCGTAACTGCATCGTTACCACAATCATACTTACGACATCACAAATTGCAATATTTTTTATGCATGGGCAGGGTAATCGCTGGCCAAAGGTTTCTGGAGTGAAAGGGCGGAATATTCCTCAAAATGAATGTATTTATCATTACCCCAGAATTTAATATAAGAATATTATCTCAACCTCATCCACTCCAATGCAGAAAACATTTTTTTGTCGGTTCCCCCGTCCCAACCTCGCCCATCTCTCCCCATTCTTCCCACTCCCACCTCCATCACCATAAACCCCTCAAGCAGCATTATTACACACCGTCTCCTGATCCGAACAATCACTAACGTCCGCATCCGTGACACTTCCATCATTCACCGCATCCGCGCACTGATTATTCTGAATACTACACGCGCGCATCGTCGCCTCCGTCACGTCTACGAATGTATCACTGTTAACCTCAAATGGACGGTCCGGGTCGCCGGAATCGGTGATGGGGGGTGCGGGGATGTTGCCGATTGGTGTTGGTGATGGTTTTGTTGCTGCGGAAGAAGCTTTGGAGGCAGTGACGGAAGGGCGGTTTGCGGAAGCGATGGTTGCGAGGGTGGTACGGGCGATGGAGGATACGGTTCCGGCTCCTGCTGCGCCTGCGGGGCGATTAGAGTCTGAGGCGATGGCGAGGGATGTTGAGGGGCGGAGTGTGGATGCTGGGCGTGTGGTGAGGGAGAGGGTTGTCGTTGCTGATGCGAGGGAAGCAAGGGCGAGGAGGGCTGCGGAGAGGGGTGTGAACTGCATTATGATATCTGGTCGTTGACAGATAGAAATAATAAAGGCGATAAGACGAACTGGCTCACGATCAACGTGATAAGAAAGCAAAGGAAATAATTAGATGAATGAAGGCAAAGACGAATGTTGCGTGGGTTGCGGGCTGGCGAAGGAATTTAAGGAGAGTTATTCGAGGGTAGCTAGCATGACGAAGGATGAGTTTCTATATACTGGAATTGTGGCATCATCTCAGCTCAAGACTTGGGGTGGTAGGAACATGGACTGCATGATCAGAGGGAGCATTCGGTCCGTCAGAGGACGTATCCCAAAATTCCTCATGCACGATGCAGGTGAGAACACTGGTTCATAGCTTTTCTCAGGCGTGAATTAAGGTGGCATTGTTCGAGAAGCTGGATCGATGCTTCATCCGGGTTCTGAGATTGTTTCGTTTCATACTTTCATTCGATTGTTCGGATTAATCTGATGGGGAATTCATCGCGACGTTGGGATGTTGTGAGTGTGTAAGGGGTGTTTCAGGGGGCGGAACCTTAAATTCAACTTATGCTGATCATAAGCAGGGTGTGGAACTATTCTCCGAGGAGTTTGATCGTAGCAAGGATGTTTTCATGAGTGGAGAAGAAGAAATCCAAAGATGGAGCGCGGATATTTTATTGTGGCTAGGGAAAGAAGAAATGTTATATCTGAGGACTTTTGGAAAGCAGAAGCTGTTTTCGTCTCCGCTATAGATAGTGAAGGCCAGACTCGACATTGGAGATCATTCATGAGATTCCTCAATGCGGAAGCGTTAGACTATGCGTGATTTATAAGATCGTACAAGGGCCATCTCATTGTTTTGGAGATCGTTTCAAGAGATCGATGCTGGGATGCAGACGTGACATGTGGATGTGAAGGCTGAGCTCATCCCACCAGCCAAGGAGCCAGGACAAACTCGGCCTCAACTCTCAATGAGATGAGTAACTCACAATGAAAAGGAAATAGAGTTGTCAAAAACATGCTTCTAAATGAACCTCGTAAAGTCATGTCGCTGTCGAATTTAGAAGGTCAATTGTATGAGGTGGGGGAAACGAGAGAAATTGCTGGCTGGATCTCGCAACGGGATAACACGTTTGTAGTCGCCGTTGAGGGAGCTGATATATCGATCTCTGACTCATACATAGAAAATCTAAATATAATCTCAAGTATGATCATTTTCTGGAATTTAGAATGGGTTGCGCAATCGCGCTATGACTCTTAAATCCACCTCAGCTCATAAGGTCTCGTGTTTCAATCATAGTTCAGATGAATCGCAGAAATGACCAAATACGGAAAGTCTTGCAGGATGTAATTATCTCGATACCTTGCGATGGTTTTGGGGTATGAGAGGGTAGATTAACTTCATGACAAGATGAGACGAAGGTGATGGAGATATTTTTCATGCTCTATTGTGTAATTATGCAGGACCTGGCTTGCGTTGATGACCAAGGAGAGATTTATAATCTATATATAGCAGAGAAGGAGTGTGCCAGAACCTATAGATCAAACAGACTCAATTTTCGAAGGAGAAGTTGGAAAAGAATGCCATCGTTTCACCCCCAGCGTTGGTTAAGGATAGTGAAATTAATGTCGACAAATTTGAGAAAAGAAAAGAGAAGAGAAGATGGAATACACCCCAAGTGGCTCGAAGACGCCGTCATGATCTCGAGCTTCCACAACCGAACGCCCCAGTTTCCTCCTATTGTGACCCCAACGCGAGCAGCCAAAAAAAAAAGAAGACTGAAGGGGGAATAAAAAATGAGCGTCGTGGCACATGATACGCAAGCTAATGAAGGTATGAAGTTTTATGATCCCATTCGCAACCCATCAGCCGTTCATATAAAAAGGAAGTTGATCCTCATAAATCTTCCTCTCAATCTGCCAGGCCTGATCAATAATCCCGTCAAGGTATCTGATGCCATGCTGAACGACATCGAGATCGTAGCATGTGTGTGAGGCGAGTTTCTTCCATTCCGTCAGCTCGCGCCGTAAATATCTCAACGCCGCAGGTGATCTTGGATTGCGACGCTCTTTGTTGAGAGCTATGTTGAATTTGAGGCGTTGTCCTGCACATAGATTGTATCGCTTCCATCGTTGGCGTCGATATTTTTCGAGGAGTTGCCGGTATATGGTGAGTTTGTCAAGTGCCTGCCATTGTTCAGTGGGGTGAGATATTTGAAGAATGAGGGTTCCACTTACATTGTAAGGCAAAGTATCCGGGCACCTGGGGCTGCACAGGATTTTGTTGATCTGCGATGGGTACCAGTTTGGTTTGCGCTCCAAGATGCGGACCTCAAACCCTGCATCTTGTGCCTCTCTGATATCCTCGTCGGTAACTTGAAAGCCAGACTTCTTGTGGAACAAGACATTGCCAGTCTCAGGATCTCGATAGATTTGAAATTCATCACCCTCCGGAGGATTCTCAACAGGGTTGTTGAATTCTTGTGGAATGGTGTTTTCAGAAGCTTCGGGGTCGGTGCCGATGTCCGTATCAGAGGTCGTAGAGTCATCGTCTCTGACTAAAGTTTGGGTCGTGGCTTTCGCGGAGCTAAAGACACGCGTCTGTGTTTTCCTCTGCGTGAACTCGACTTCGTTCTCGTCTTCACTTGAACTTGTGCTTGTGCTTGAGTCTAGTTTGGCTGGATCGAAGGAGCATACTTGCGTAGTTCGTTGTTTGAGCTTGACTCCTTCCTCCTCCACCTCCCCCTTATCTTCACCCGAGCTTGTAGTTGAACATAGGGATCCGGCTTTCTCTGGATCGAGGAGGCGCGTCCGTGTGTTTCTGTCGGGGAACATATGTGTGTAACTCTCCGCCCGCTTGTGCCTGGCCTCTTCCTGCGACCAGTCATCCAAGCCAAGCTTCACGATAGTTGGTTTAGGGGTAGGTGTAGGAGGAACTTGTGCGGGGGTAGGTCGAGCTTCTTGGGTAGTGGTGCTCCAGATTGCCTGAGCAGGCTTCGCACATTCCTTGGTGATGTTCGGAGTTTCGATGTTGAATGCAGCTGTTTCCTTCCTGTTATTGTTCGAGCTCTCAATGCCGAATGAGTTTGCCTGTTTCTTGGTATTGTTGGGATTCTCCATGAACGGAGTTGCTTCTCTCTTGCTGTTGTCTGGAATCTCGATGTTGAACGGCGTTGGCTTTGGTAAGTTGGCCTGTGAAACATTCCCCTTCTTCTGATTTTTGTGCTGGTGCTTCGATTTGAAAGATTTTGGGTCCCGGGTAGCTGTTATACGCTTTGCAATCTTTCCTTTCTTGACCATGTTGGCAGCCTTCCTCCTTCGACTTTGAGATGGCATATCTTCAGCACGTGAATGAATATCTGGAAGAGAAATAATACAGGAAGAAGAATGAACGTAGAGTTTGAGAATTTCGATGCTGTAGTAGTAGGACTTGGAGGTGGAATGGAATGAACAGGTCTGATTTACACCCACGTGATAGCGCGTGATATAGTGAGACCTGGTTTGAGAAGAAGATGAAGAAAGTGAGCCCTAGGAGGGAATTTGAAGCGCTTTGAAGTGCACAGAAAAAGAAATCATACTTGTTTGCCTCTTCACATGATGATCCTGTGCCCCAATGCGATATATGATAGATCACGCCCAGCGTGAATCGCCCAGCATTGCAAGTTTGTTCATGTCCTCAAATGTGACATGTTGATCTGTGAATGGCTTCACGCATTCTCCTGCCTGATTTTCTGATGAAAGGTGCGGCATCATGGTGAGAAGAATTTATGTTCAAAGAAGAGGAGGCGTCAGCCGTGGCGCCGCTCTAGGATCGGAGCTGCCATCCATCTCCGACGTCAACCTCACTCCCACAACATGTAACCCCCAAACCCCAACTCCCAACCCAAACTCCAGCGTCACTGATGAATATCTTCAATCATCACCAGAAAATGCCTCGCCGCACCTGAGTCCGATGATGTCGCATTGCTGCCAGAAATTCGCTGTTCTGCTTTATCATGGACGCGTCTTCTTCAGGTTCTCCAGACCTCGAAACACCTCCTTCAACATTACTAGACATAGACCTTTCCCGGCCATCCAAAACTGCTGCGACGTTAATGGAATTCACGGCTCAGAAGGAGCTCTGCGCTGGAAGATTATGGGGGGGGGGGAGATGGTAGCTAAGATGCCCGATTCGCTCTCTCGGAAGTTTCCATGCCACTAACATGAGCCATGGAGGTAGGAACAACATCTACGAATTCCTCCTCCCTCCCCTGCCGCCGTCAAATACAATCCTACCCCGCGAATCTATGCAAAGTTGCCAGAGGCTACTGTCAAGCTGGGGATATTGAGGCTTTGGACGCATTGAGGCTCACACTTCTGTACCTATAGTACTTTGCAGTTTACTTTCCCCGATGTTGGCAGAATCCTTGACATCAGTCCGCACCTCTGTGGCAGCACCACACGCCACACCCCAAGACGCCTGCTTTACTTCCTTGAGACGTCCACAATAGTCTACATCAGTTCAGGCAACGGCAGTATTTATAATGGTGATAGATGGTTGGGCGAGTATTGAGCTCTGGCAATATATTGACATCCTCAGTGATGTTTCCTGGCCACTGGGCAGGACCAAGTTCCGGGCGGGCATGACAAGACTTAGGCTCCGAGAGGGTTCTACGCTGCTCAAATGCATCTTACAGATGTTGATCAGCTCAAGGACTCAGTATACTTTACTTGGCCATTGGAGTTCATTTCTCTGGATTCGGATTATAGGTATGTCTTTTGCCCTTGGCTCTGTTTCCTTGGCAGCGATGTTATGGCGCTTCTCTTTATTCAAGCGTCAATATAGGCGTCTTGGGAGTGGTACTTCATGTACGGCGTGACTCGGGCAATTTTTATGGCCCTTTCTAGTGTCTAGTACTTTCCAATTCCCTTTGCAGGCGCGTTAAGAACATGCGAGAAAGTCAAAGCCGGAAGTAGGGACATTTTGGTAGGTCAAGGGCATCTCATTAGCCATCCATTGCAGTCAGCAATGTCTAGAGCATAGTTTAGCAAAAGAAAAATGATTTAGACACTGTCCATCTACTATTGTGATGCGGTCATCGTTTCTGAGCATTGTCAGAAATAGTGATATTGACCTCTTCCTTCCCCATTCTTGAAGGCCGTTCCAGCCAGTCACTGAAGCGGGGCGATGTAGTATCGGAAGACATATCTTCAGTCACATTCATGGCTCAGCTATTCCCTAGCAAATGCCGCTGAAATTTTATTATGCCCAGAAATCCAGAAACCGCAGACGCACAGCCGGTAATTACTAGATGAAATGTATCCCGGGTTTGTCCTCCTGTAAGTTCTTGCTGGATCATTATTGGTGAAACGAGTGAGAGGTATTCCAGCAATGGAACGATGATCAATGACTTATGGGAAGATTATGATCTCCCAAACTTGGTTTCCCTTTACCTCGAGCATTCGTATTTAAGATAAAGTCGTGATGATCTATCTCAAACCAGATTGAACACCGAAAGATCGAGAGAGGTCTCAAGGATTACAAATAAAGCACAGGATTTCACTCAAACTATATTTTACTGTTACCTTTTGGCACTGCTCAGTCTCATTTACTCAAAAATCAATCGGTTATTGACTCGCTTGATATGATATTTCCGTAGCGACCTTTAAAGAATTATTTTATTCCGGTGATATTCTACTCAACACAACATCTTCCTCTTAACTGCAAAGGACTTGACCATAGCAAAAACCTCGAAAATCTTTAAAATGGTAGATGCAAATTCGAATGACGTTGCGGGCATGGCGCAGGGGAGAGTAATAGATGCGATTGACATCGTCTGTGATAAGATTCCCCGAATCAGACACCACTACAAACTAGCCACCGATATTGAGAAGTTGTTGGTGGATCAGATCACACATACGGTAGGCATCACCCAAACTTCTCGAGTTTCCCTAACAAATCTCAGTATTTCCGGGAATTTGATGCGGCGGAAGAAGAATCACTGTTCGATACACGCCAAGATTTACTCGGCTTGTTGAGCAGATACAAGGACGAGGAGGATACCCGCGCCCAGCAATTTGCTAAGCGTTATCGTATTGACTGCGAGAAAATTGAGCGTGCTGAAACTGCATTAGCTTTGGGCAACCCTTCATACCTCGATATTAAGTTCGTCAAGTCCGATGCCAAGATATGGGAAGAAACACTCATGATTGAGTCGCTGGTCTCAAAGGATATTGACACACGCATCATCAAACTCTTGGGAGCCACACTCTTCGAGGAAGACGAGGCGCAAGACTGGATTGAAGTTCTAGATAGGAAAGTCGTCGAGAGGATTGCATGTTTCCAAAGTGGTAATGCAGGGGATACTTTGAATGTCTCTGTCGTCAAGGCATACCTCCGAGACCTCGAAAATCTTTTGGAAGAAGAAACTAGATCTAGTCATGCGCATAAGGAACAGGATCGCGGGGATCCCGATACAGGTTCGGAAAGGGGATCGTCGAGAGAGAATAGTGATCCGCACACAGCTCTCGCGGACGATGTGCGGAATATCAATCTGGAGCCCAGACAGGTTAAAGATGAGGACGTTATGTCAGAGCATGGATTCCAGGTTAAGTCCGAAGTTTTGCGAATGCAACCAGCTGAGCGCGGCGCCTGGGTACGGCGGATCATGGCCCTCGCTAGGGATCCACCTGGAGCGGCGACAGGCACTGATTTTGAGATGGAGGCTGTCAAAGTCAAGGAAGAAGAAGGATCTACAATAGATAAAATACGAGAACAACGCGCGAGGTTTCGGGAGAGCATTGAGAGAGAATCGAGTGTTCTGCGTCAGCGAGAACAGTTGAGACCTCCGAGCCCAAAGCTAAAGGCTGAGCGGGATGAGAATCTCAGAACATCTGTTGGATTTGGAACTCCTAGCCATCCAGGATTTCGCGAGCTGATCGATGGGCAAACAAGTATTCTACACCAGCGAGACCAGTTGAGGCAGCCCGGTGCGACCCCACAGCCGATGGTGGAGCAGGAAGAAGTTCATGCAGATTTCTTTTGGTTTGGAAACCCTAACGGCCAAAGAGGTGGAGTTTTAGGACAACCAATCCCCGTAATACCTCTTTCGGTGAGTATTTCCTTGGTATTATTGGCACGATTTCTAAATCTTTCTCAGGACACCCTTCCTAGACGCCGTCAACAGCCTCGTGCTCATTCTCCACAACCTAACCCCTTACCGAGGCCACCTTAAAGAGAGTCAGCAATCGAGACTACGATGCGGTGTGACTTGGAAGCCCGCTTGCAGACTTTCATTCAACAGGGAAATCTAGGACGCGGTGATATCGATGCATGGATGAGCAATAATGTGGCGGCAGAGTTCTTCAAGAATCTCCGTCCTACTTCCAACAGGCAATGGAGAGAGCGGTTAGCGGGATTGCTGATCAATTCGACGCCGCTTCTGGTGGTCTAGGCAACGTGGGAGTTTCAAAACAGATAATGGCCAACGTTTTTATGAACATGCTTTGAGGGGTGGGATTGGGGGATTTTAATGGCCTGGTGCAGGTATCAAGCATGGGCAACGCGTATTGGGGGTATCAAGCGGGTAACGATTTATGGATGTCTGATTTCGAGTACTTGGGGCATAATAAACGGTCATACTTTTCTTCTCACTGAGCTTGTAGCATTGAGCGCTCCTAGGAAGGCATGATCTGGCACATGGGTAGGAGCTTTGCAAACTTCATTGCGGAAGACTGGTCGAAGGATCTGGGATCCTGACACTGGTGTCTTTAGCTCATTAGTAGAAATATAACAAACATCTTGAATCTTTCTTCACCAACTCAAGCAAGCTTTAGCTTCGAGAATTGGTGCACTCAGATCCGCAAGCAAATAAGGTACAAATGCCTAATTAGTATTCACTCGCTCGCTTACTGATATGCAACTTCCTAACTCTTGTAGAATTGAAGTATTTATAAATTTCTTGTTCCGTCCTGAAAGAGTTCGCGTTCGCAACCTTCGATTTTCTCATGCAAGACTGATTAACCTCTACAAATCTTCGACTTTGACAACATGGCGCCCTCTGATTTAAGGAATCAGATGAAGACCATTGCGAAGACCAACTTCCCGCACTGGTTTATCCACCTCAAGATCATCAAAAAGATTCAGAGGATCGGCGCAAAGCGCCTTAAGTTGATCATCAGAGCGATGGAAAAGAAGAGCAGGTTTTCAGATAAGGGGAAGGTAAGCTTAACACGACGCTTACCTTTTTCCCACGCACTCCCTAAAATTCTCGAGGCGGAATATGTCAAATTACGATTACCCGCCCTTCAAGATAAAACGCTGAAGTTACTGGCTACCATTAAAGAATTCGAGGAGGCACAGGTTGTTCGGATTGCCAATGACCAAAATATCCTGAGACACGCGAAGGAGCAAAGTGAAGCAATTTATTATTATACAACTCCAGCGCTTTTAAATTTAGTTCCAATAAATCTCAATGAGAACCAAACTGCAAGTACGTAGTAACCTCCCCTCCTGAAAGATGAAGCCGCTGATCTGAAATAGTCATGGCGACAGTTAAGGAGGATATATTTAAGTTCAAGGGCGAGCTGGTCATGGAGAAGGTGATGTGCTTGAAAATCGAAAAGGCGAAGCAGGTGTTTGTTAGGACGGTCAAGCGGTGGGGTTGCAAGAAGGCAGAGATCGAAGCGTGGTCCAAGGTCTCTCCTGCAAAACGCTTGGTCGATATTCGCCGCACAGACGCTGCCCAAGAAGCTACTCAAAAGGCACACAAGTTCATGCGTGAGTCTATGGCTCGCGAGGTTGATCGCTTGAATGAGGAGAGAAAGAAGGCGATTATGGAGGATTTTGAAGCCATGATCCAGGGCTGAAGTGCACGAAGACGATGAGGGAACGTTGGCAGGCGTAATTTGAGAGGGGTTTCATTGCTTGCGGTCAAGGTCCGGATTACATGGAGTCATACATCTTGCTGCTTCAGAAATAGGACCGCGATTAGGCCACTACCACAATGCAGCAATTTGAAGGGGGCAGAATTTCTTCATTGAGTGATGTGATCGGTGCAAATATTTCTCAAAATCTCAGAAATGGTGAATATTGCAGAATCATGTGTGAAAAATGTTATCCGGCTTCTCGTCAAATTTAATCTCTAAACTTCTTCCCAGCTTAACTTTATCACCCCAACCACCCCACCACTCTATCAGCTTGTTCAAGATAAAAGACCTGAAGATGGAGTGGCGTCCGGACCTCGGAAAGGCACCTCAAAGAACACCCCGTCTACGCAACTGGGAACCTCTCAAACCAAGAGTCAACCGTGAGAGCGAGGCCAACAAAGCTAGAAAGGCAGCTGTCCCGCTTGGAAAGTTGGAAAAGTTCAGACCATGGATCCGATACCAGGTGCTCGCCATGGAGATGATGGCAACTCAGATTGATCGAAAGAGCATCTTGGAGGTTCGATATCTTCTTTCCTTGAATCGAGCTCATACTTACGTTGCGGCGCAGAACGGCGAACCCAAAGAAGCATATCTGAAGCCCCGAAATCTTCATCAACTCTTCATTGGAGCCACTGCTTACCAAGGTTTCCAACAAGAGCGCGTTGATGCGATGGTCTCCGCTCGAACTCAACTGAACCAGAAGATCAAGGATTTGGAGTCGCAGTTGGCAGCAGTATCACTTCGAGGCTTGGAAGTCTTATCACTTGATTCTACCCCGTCCACCTCAATCAACAATGCTGATAAAGCCGATGCTGCCCCGAGTGTTTTCTCTATCACTTATGGTTCGAACCTTTGCCCATGATTCAGGAAATCTTAAGCTTACACACATAGGTCTCGACGAAGCCCGCTACGAACTTGCCAAAATCGAGAAAGCCATTACCCTTGAAGCTGCGACCTGGTACTACATCGAAGAATGCATCAAAGAGCTCATCGCATCTGGAGTCCTGGACGAGCGTGAGCGAACACAATGGAAGCAAGCGATCTCCTGGTCCCGCACCCGCAATTTTCTCATCAAGGAACGCCGCGATTCGAAGCAAGCACGAAAGGACGCACAAACATACTTGCAGGAGGAGTTTGAGGCAGAGCTGGATGCTAGACTTCAGATGGGTGGTGCGAGGAAGGCGGTCAAGTTGTTCGAGGAACAGTTTGTCGAGCGCATGAGAAATCCGAGAGACAATGGTGGAGGATTGTTGGTCAAGGAACTTTTTTATGAACTTCTGGATGAGGCGATGAAGGGCTGAATGGTGAGAGTCGCGGTTTTTAAGTCAACAAGACGAGCTTCGTGTGAGTAGTGGAAGATTGTGCGCTATGCTCTTGATGGTATTCCATTGTTCATGCGATGGCTAGGTTGCTTATGGATCGGATTGCATCATAATGTTGAGGATGGCTTCTCATGCTGTTATGCACTTAATGTAGCTATTCGAAATGAATTCAATAGAAATTGAGTGCTGATTTCCTTTTTCGCTGTCATTATATATTTACTTGCATGTTGAGCGTCGCGATGCTAGTGGATACCCTACCTACGCATAGGTACCATACATCCTACACCACTTCCAAAAATCTGTGACTCAGAAAGCTAACAACAGCGTTATACCGTTCCAAGCCCTGAATTTTACCCTTATATTCCAAGAAATTCAGCGACAATGGTGGAAAGTGCCAATATGGAAAAGTTTAAAGCTTGGGTGCAGCACCAGGTGCTAGTGCGAGACTCTTGGAGCACCAAATATATCGCAGCCAATCCCCTCTTGTAAGCATATGTTGCGATTTTGGAATTAATACTTATTGATTATAGTCACGAAATCTACTTGGTACTTCTGAGTTGACCAGAAACCTTGTGAGCCCAATCCTCGAATGGCTGCATACCCAAGATTACACACTTAGATCGACATTGAAGGCTTGGAAGAGAGTATCATCAAGAATCCTAGGCTAATTTATTTTCTCGTGTGATTCTCTTTGTGCGAAATAACGACGTAGCACGTATGGTTGTATCTAGGGTGATCAGAAGCTGCCCCTATCTCAAATGATTATCTTCGAAACTGGAGAGCCAAATTTTGTTACGTGTTTAAGTTTTAGGTAGAACCGTGAGACTATCTTAAAGTTACCTAGTTAGAGGGGCTGTTATATCATATGAATAGGATGATGTGGCTGTAGTGTTGAGAGGCTTGGGCCTTATGTCACGGAAAAGTATCCCAACAAGTTATCAGGTTATTGGTGAAGTGTATAAGGATGGAATTATGGATGGTGAGGCGTTATCGGGCTGTGGAACTGTCGAGCTGTGGTGAGGTGAATCCCACAAAGTTATTAAAGGGGGTTCTGCTAGTTCTTTCTAGTAACCTTCTTTCCCCTTACTTTTCTTTGATTTTCTTTCGCAGTCGAATGCAAGATTAGGCGCTTTTCTTAGAATATGTTTCATCAGGTGTTTACTTAATTGGGATTGGAGGAGAGGATTTGGATTGCATTGAAACTGGGTGGAATGCCCTAGGCAGCACAATCAAAGGGAAAATTTTGGAGTTATTCAGCGAGCTATTAGGGGAAGAAGAGCTCGATCGGCTACTCTTAGAGGGGATGTCACGTTCAGCGCTACTGTGTTTGCATTGGTGTTGAAGAATTATACTCCTTCTACAGCCTAGGTTTAAATAATGCTACGTGGGGATTAGAATAACACGTGGGTTGTGCGCACGTCAGCCGTGAATCCTCTGAAGGTTAAAGAAGATCGGATGCTTTAGCAATGGGCTGAATAATTCCCAAGGCTGGGTTTTGCTGATGTGAGATAAACTTACATCCGCCTCAAAATTAGCTGACGTTCCACTTTTCCTCATGGATACATTACGAGGCAGGGATTCTTGTTGGCTAAACAATACGTGAAGAGATAACTACTTGCGCAGATAACTTCACGAGACACGGTGCTTCGCCCCGTGGGGTACATCCAAGCTTTCTCAGAATTATAAATAACCATAACTCTCTCCCCAGATTCGGACACCCTTACATCATATTTCCGTCACAATAGTTGAGCGATTCTTCTCTCAACTTGATACTCATTCTAGCTCTTCCCACAATGGAAACCCAGAATGAAACAGTACGTCCACGGAAGAAAGCGAAGACTATACAAACTTTGCCATCCTTAGAAGTCTTTATCTCAAATACATTTTTCAATGAATGTTTCACTGGCTCAGACACCGCGCTCAAAATTGCATTCGACAAAAACTTCAGTCGCGATCTTGTAGAAAAGTATATCTCCCTCCCCAAACGCTATCCATCTTGTATTCTCTCACTGATAGCATACTTAATAGTGAGGATGGCGTGGCTTCTACCTTCAAAACCGCTCTTCCCAACCTCCTTGCATTAGAATCAACACTTAGTGATTTCGTTCTCCTGAGCGAAAAATTCGTCGTTGCGCCTTCGACAACCCAGGGAGACAAAGCAGGAGAAGTATTCCAGAAGGCCGAAGTCCTCGGCGTACAATCAGGAGCTGTAGTCCAAATGACGATTGCAGGTGTCTATCAAATCATCTTCGATGAAAGGAAACAGGAGAGAAAAATTGAGAGGATAGATGCAGTGTTCGTTATTCAAGGACCAAAAGTCGCTGCTGAAGTGGCGCTGGAGTCGTTTGTTGGGACGCTGCTGTTTGGGACGGTTATTCAAGATGATGATGCGATCTTTGAGATCATCTTCAAGAGGGACTGGAGCCCAAAAGTGATCGAACAGTCAGTACCCATGCCTTCCAATCTTAAACATTACTGGAAGGAAGAGAGAAGCTTACCCACCCTAGCGAAAATGGCAACCCCCTCAACTTCACAGCATTTCACAAATTCGTTCGCCAATTACGCAAAGAATATTCGAATCGCCGTCTCTTGAGTCAAGAATCTACTATTAATCTAGGAGATAGCAGGGGGAGAACAGGGAGGGTTGCTCACTTATCACATATTTCAGCGGTGAAAGAGGGGGTAGAGGTGATTTTTGATATTGCTTCTATTGTGAGTGTGGTGTTTCATGAGGATGTGAAGGAGGCGAATGGTGGGCATAGACAGATTTTGATGGAGAGTTTTGTGTTTGCTCCTAGTTCTTGAGGGGTAGGAAATGGTTCACTGGGTGTCATTTATGGAATTCCTGGAGTTTGCTTTCACGATTAATTGATTTGGATTAAAGCAGTTAATCATTTCGAGAACATACTAATAGGACTAAATACGCCTGACCATACCGCCAAAAGCTAGAAGCAAATATTACGCAGATCGATATTTGGCGTCCCAAAAGGATATTTCGTGTTTTTCAACTCTTACTCTAGGCCTGAACCTGATACCATCTCCGCTATAAATCGTATCACACTCTTGTCGCGGGGCTGTATGATATAGGGGAAATGCTCAGGGTGACCACACCTAATTGTCAGTTTCCGAGAAGTTTTTCGTTTGGGTTTCATAAACGCTTCGAGATCATATTAATATATGTATTCTTCCCTCGAAACAATACGACTTCGGCCTGAGAAAGGATTCTGAGTTCTGACGAGGAAGAAGAAGCCCCCGAACGCCGAATGCCTCCCACGTGATCGGCTCGAATTCGGCCCTCAGATGTCAACTCAATTGGATAAACTAACACTAGCAGCTAAGCGTGCTGGTATTTTTGAGCGACTAAGCTCATTTGATTTATAGCGCCTAGTGACAATATAGCTTATCTCTGGATTCACAGCGGTCTGCGAATCAAATTCTGTTTAGATGAGGAGACGGAGTACCCGACAAAAAGAGTCGAGGGAGAATAATCGTATAAAGAAGAAAGGAAGTAAAGGAAATGCCAATCTTCATAAACATTCCAGTATACATGTTCAAAACATTTTTGAGCATTTCTCAATGTCTATAGAAATATATTACCTTCAGACTCACCTCACTTGGATCTGACTCATTACCTGTGTCACCGACATAATGGCTTCCTCACCAGCAATCACCATCTTCGGCCCCACAGGCGGCAGCGGTTTAGCAACTCTTCGGAATTGCCTCAGATCCTCCTCCAACTCCATCAACGTCCTGTGCCGCACACCCTCCAAACTCCTCAATCTCCTTTCACCGGCCGGCGCCCCATCAAACCTCCACATCGTCAGCGGCTCAATATATGATGCCTCTGCAGTCAAGGCGTGTCTTCTACACGAAACCGGTTCTGGCAAGAGATTGGCAGACATTGTTGTGAGCGCCATTGGTACCTCGCCGAGTTTCTCATCCGGTGAAGGCTTCCAGTTGAACCCTTTCAGCGGTCTGGACTACAATCTCTGCGAAAATGGTATTAGGGTCATACTATTTAGCATCGAGGAACTGAAGACAGAGCTCGCAAATAAGGAATCCGTGACGCTGAAAAGCCCCAAAAATGATCCCATATTGGTGGCGGTTTCGGGCGCAGGTATATCGAGGACAGAGCGAGATAT